>Ga0256407_10003046_pt1 | contig 30620 bp, 24 predicted proteins | sample RumenRJG_04DNA_FD_193489 | JGI IMG/M metagenome (GOLD analysis project Ga0256407, IMG submission 193489) | Bovine rumen microbial communities from Lethbridge, Alberta, Canada - RJG_04 | ecosystem: Host-associated > Mammals > Digestive system > Stomach > Rumen | place: Canada: Alberta...
CTCCATTCCGCCTGCTCTATCTAAGAAATATCTGTGCATAATAATAGTAAAGTCGTAAAGTGGTTGCTATTACATGATGCGGTATTCCAAGGGAAAATCAATTGTTAAATATACCAATAGTTACCATTGCTTGGTAATTTATTACTATCTTTGCCGGCAAAGAAATAAGAGCCATGAAGATTGACTTCGAAGACGAAGATTTGAAGGAACTGATTGAGACTGGACATAACAAGAAATACAAGAAGTTTTCAAAAGTCAAAGATCTTATGAATGGGTTGCTTAGGGCATATCGTATTATGGATGTTTCACCGAATGTTTCTATGTTGTGTCAATTCAGTTTCCTTAAATATGAGCTTGATAAAAAGGAGATAACCAAACGAAATAAACAACCCGAGACGTTCACCGTCACAATCCCCGCACACGACCACAATCTTTTCCGCGACCTCATTCGGAAGATGGGATGGGCTTGTGCGTTCTGAGAACGGTTGAGCTCTCCCTATTTATTTTCAGAAAAATACACAGCCCGAGACTTTCACCGTCACCACGACACTCGGCGAGGTTAAGCCAGGTAGCCAGGTGGGATAACAGAATTCGAATACAATCTCATATAGCAAACATCCACGCTCCGCAGTTGTCGGGGCGTGGATGTTTTCTATACCGTATTTACTTTCCGCTGTTTGTCATATCCACTACTACACGGAAAACCTTGCCCGGATTCTCGTCCCACCACTTCATGGCTTCTGGTGCTTCTTCCAGTGTCACGTCTTTAGAAATGAGCTTGTCGACTGGGCAGGTGCCGCGTCTGAGATAGCGTATCACAGCCTGGAAGTCTTTCGGTGTGGCATTGCGTGAGCCACGGACATCGAGTTCTTTTTTGACGAAGAGCCCGGTAGGCAGCGCGACGTCGCCTTTTGCGTAGCCAATGCAGACGACACGTCCCGTGAAGGCTACCTCGTTGACAGCGATCTGATAGGTCACGCTGCTCCCCACCGCCTCAACGATAACATCGGGGCCATCGCCGTGAGTGATCTGCTGTAGCTTGGCATGAACATCCTCGCTGATGGTGTTCACAGTGTAGGTCGCCCCCATCGTCTTAGCCAGTTCGAGCTTGTGGTCGTCGATATCAGCAGCGATCACCGTCGCACCACGCTGTGACGCACGCACGATGGCACCCATTCCCACCATGCCACAGCCGATCACCATCACCGTGTCGACATCGGTCACCTGCCCCCGGTCGATGGCGTGGAAGCCCACACTCATGGGTTCTATCAGCGCACAGGTACGGGGAGCAAGCTCTTTGGCGGGAATCACCTTTTCCCAAGGCAGGGTGATATATTCCCTCATTGCACCATCCCGCTGCACGCCAAGCGTCTCGTTGTGCTCGCAGGCATTGTAGCGTCCGTTGCGACACGCCGCGCAATGTCCGCAGTTGGTATAGGGATTGCAGGTCACCACCAATCCTTTTCTTAGGTCACCCGGCACGTCTGCACCGACGCGCTCGATGACAGCACCGATCTCGTGTCCCGGAATCACCGTATTGAGAGCCATGAGGTTTCGGCCACGATAAGTGTTGAGGTCAGAGCCGCAAAAGCCGACATAGAGTACCTTCAACAGCACCTCACCGGCTTTCGGGTCCGCAGGGGCCTCTACATCACAAACACGAATCTTTTGATCTTTGATTTGAATAGCTTTCATATTTTTTGATCTTTCAGTCTTTCAGTCTTTTATTCTCGCATATTTCCAGATCATCCCGCTTATATCCTTTCCATCCGTAATAGGCACAAAAGAGGAAGCAGACGAGGGGAACGAGGTAAGCGATATGATATGTCTCTGGAAACTTGTGCATGATGAATGCAGTGAGCTGTGGAATCATCGCATTGCCCACGATGGCCATCACGAGAAAAGCAGAGCCACTTTTGGTCTGCTCGTCCAGTCCTGCCAGTGCCAGGGAGAACTGTGTCGGATAGATGATGGACATGAAGAAAGACACACCCATCATGCACACCACACCTGCCAGCCCGCCAAACACCGCAATCACCAGACAGAGCAGCACATTGACGAGGGCATAGACCAACAGCATGTTGTGAGGCAGAAACCGCCCCATGAGTGCCGTGCCGATCCATCTGCCCAAAAGGAAGAAGAGCATATAGATGCCGAACAGCGTAGTCGCCGTAGCCTCGTCGATGCCGGCATAGGAACAGCAATATACCAGGAAGAGGCTGTTAATAGCTGTCTGTCCGCCATTGTAGAAGAACTGTGCGATCACTCCCCAGCGCAGATGATGGATGCGCAAAACCGAGAAGTCAATGAGCTTGGTATGTGGGACTTTCGTCTTGGAAGTCCTGGCCGCATGTCTTAACCTCATGGTCTCCATCTCGTCGGCAGTCTTGGGCAGACGCGTGAAGACGAAGATACCCGCCGTCAAGACAAGGACACCGCCTAAGGTGAGGTAGACATGGGAAAAGCGCCCGCTGCCCAGGACGGCCTTACTGAGAAACATTGCTGCGATGAAAGCCCCCAGTCCGTTGATGGCTTGAGCAAGGTTCAGCCGCCGTGGCGCTGTCTCAGGATTGCCGAGCTCCGTGACATAGGGATTGGCGGCCGTCTCAAGGAAACACATGCCCGTAGCGATGACAAAGAAGATGGCAAGATAGACACCATATATATTGATCTCTGAGGCAGGGAAGAAGAGAAAAGCACCTGTTGCGGCCAGACACAGTCCGAAAATGATGCCCGCCTTGTAGCTGAATCGCTTCAGAAACATCGCAATGGGGATAGGACAGACAAAATAGGCCAGCCAGTAAGCACTCTCAGTAAAGGAGGCTTCAAAGGTGTTGAGATGGCATTGGTTCATGAGTTGCCTGATCATCGTGGGAAGCAGGTTGCTGCTCAAAGCCCACAGGAAGAAGAGGACGAAGACAAGTGCCAATGCCAGTCGACGGTTGTTGTTCTTAGGTTTCATTCTAACATGATCTTTATATGTTTCATTCTGACATATTCTTTATATATGGTAAGTCCGGCAGTCTTCCGAATCCGTAGAAGTCGTGCGCATTCTTTCCGAGGAAGGCTTCTTTCTCCGTTTCGGACATCTCCGGGGATTTGGTGATGAAGTCATACGACATCTTGTAAGTGATGGCCGTGATCGTGCGAGGATAATCACTGCCCCACATCAGCTTGTCCCAACCTACCCAGTCGGCAGCCTGGCGGATGCGTCTGACTGCGGTAGAGAAAGGATAAAACTCTGAATGATAAAGCCAGGTGATGCCGCCGGACTCTATCCTGACATTGTCACAGAGACGGGCAAGCATGACTTGCTGACGGAAAGATGGTGTCGTAGGCATTCCAAAATGTCCAATGGCTATTTTCAGCCGTGGGCATTCCTGAATGATCTCTCCCATCTCGCCAATCTGCTGCTCGTTGTCGGCAAGACACATCGAGAGGATGAGCTGTTGCGTCTCCATGTATTTGAACATGGACATCATGCTGAAGAGCGATTTGCCATGGAGTCTGTGCCCGGGGACGGCAATACCCCGCAGCCCCAAAGCCTTCACCTCCTCGGCCTCGCTGAGACAGAAAGCCATTCCCATCCCAAAGAATCGGGTGGGATACCGCTTCTGTACTTCGGAGATATACTCGTTTTGGTTGCCGTCGATGACTTCCTGCACCACCACAGCACCGCCTACCTGGGCGTAATCCATATTGGACAGGAATACCTCGGCAGTGTTTCGCCCGTCGATCATGAAAGGGGGAAGCATCTGCACCTCTTCCCCGAAGAACGCTGAGCGGGAGCCGTTGGGCGAGAGTGTGCGGATGCGTTGTCCATCCACGACCGTGTCTTGCTTGAGCCAAAGATGACTATGTGCGTCGATGATCACGTTATTAAAAGTATTAAATGTGTTAATAATTATTCTACTTTTTACATACTTCCTGCAACCGTTTGAAACGGATTGCGGTATCGTATCGGACATAACGAGTGCCCGCTACCGACTATCCGAGAGAACTCGGAATCGCCGACTACTTTTCTAAGGATGTTCAAGGCTCCGTTTTGATCAGCATTAATCATCTTCCCGGTCGAGGAATGGAATAGTCCGCGCTTTACCCTGCGTCCAAGATATGTTTCATGCTTCCCAATAGGTTCAAGAGCAAGAGCATCACACTTGCTTGTATAACTTTCCTCGTGCACAATGAACTTAATTCCAATCATCTCGCACTTATAGCGGAGATAGTCTGCCAGTCTCGCAAAAGGCATCTGAACAAACTTTTGATTGTTCTTTTTGCCCATGTCGGAGTTTTGTTTCCATCCGGCATTGTAGCCTACAACCAGCGTTCCTATACGGTTCCGCACAAGTGTATCGACAATCTGACGGCTAACCTTCTGAAAGGCATCCTCGAAATAGCGGTCTCGCTTGTCGTACATACGAGTGATTCTTCTTGTCGTTCGCTTTATGCCTTGCAGATCCTTGATAGACTGCAAGTGAGAGAGTGTTTTGTTAAAGCGGTTATTGTAAGATTTGAGATATTTGCCGCTATAAATCGTGCAGCCTTCAGAAGTAACCATCGTAGCGAGATTATCAAGTCCAAGGTCGATAGAAGCGTATTTTGCCTTATCAACATCAGCTTGCTCTATTTCCTTTTCATAGACAATTTCGACCTTGATGTTACGGCTGTTGGGTATTAAACGCACCTGGTGTACCGACTTTAGATTTCCGCCATATTTCTCCCATTGTGGGATAGGGACAAACAAATCCTTAGCAAGCCGGATGCTCCCATCCTTAATACTACACGACTGATTGGTATAATACAAGTTAAACATACCACCACGCTTTCGGTAATTAGGCATCTTAGGCATTCCCTTGTATTTTTCGGGGTGTTTCTTCCAATCCTTAATACCTTTACAGTAAGCCTTGATATTCTTGTCGAGAACACGCAGAACCTGCTGAGAGCATTGCGATTTCAATAACTTGTAGTTACACAGGCCTTCAAGGTTGAGGGTCTTTTTCATTATCTTATCCATGTCGTTATACCATATCCACGTACCGTCGGCATCCAGTTGCTGACGGAACAGATACAGCGCCTGATTGTACAGATTGTTTGAGATTCTAAACAACCTGTCAAGCTCTTCCGTGTGGCGTATGTAAAACTTATAGACTAATCTCATTTTTCAAATCCTCTTCCATTATTTCGAGTTTCTTTTTTCTCCTGCGTGAATACATCCGCATAGCGAAGCAATGAAGCATCGAAATGATTTCCTCGAATATCTCTGTCTCGTTTGCCTTATCGTCCGTATCATTGATGACTATTATCTCGCATCCAAACTCGCTGAACAGTCTCTTGAACATATCGAAAGATATGCGAGAAAGCCTGTCTTTGTACGTAACGTACAACCTGCTAACTTTGAAATTAAGTATCTCATCAAGAAGTTGTCTGAACTGCTTGCGGTCAAAATTCATTCCGCTCGCAATGTCCTTATAAGACTTGCTGACCTTAATGCCATTCTTGTTACAATAGTCAATCAAAGTCTTTTCTTGATTATCAAGGTCGGTTTTTTTGTTTTGCCGTTGATACACGCGAATAGACCACGTTCATTCTTTCGGCAGCAAGTCCGGCCTTGCGATATACGTCATCATCGTTGTAGTCATACGTTCCGTTTGGCAACTTAACGACTCTTATATCTTTTTTCTTCACGTACTGCACGAGCGTCTGGCGCGATACATGCAATATCTTTAATACCTTAGCACTCTTCATATCGCAAAGATAAGAAGAATTCAAATATTTCTACATAGTTTTAATGGTTTTTATTATTATATCTTTATCGTCAGTCTTCCATCAATTAAGTATTTTCCCAAGTCACGCGTCTCTGGTCACCGATCAGGTCCTGTACGGCTTTTGCCAGTTTCGAGTCAGGCTCTGCATTAGCCCATTCGATGTTGCGTTTCACATTGTCTGGGTTGGCAGAGGAGAAAAGAGTACTTGCAATACGAGGGTTGCTGATGCTGTATTGCAAGGCCACTCTCTCTATGGGTTCATGGTGCTCCGCACAGTATTGCGCCGCCTTGGCGCAGGCGGCAACAAGCGGCTTGGGAGCAGGGTGCCAGTCGGGCACGCCACGCGAGGTGAGAAGCCCCATGGCAAACGGTGAGGCATTGATGACACCGATGCCGTGCTGCTCATAGAAGTCGAGCTCATCGGCAAGTGCGTCATCGCTCAAACAGTAGTGGCAGAAGTTGAGCACTGTTTCCACAGTACCATCTTCCACATGTTCGACCACCCATCGCAAGTTGGCCAGTTGCAGGTCTGTGATGCCGATGTGTCTGACCACGCCCTCTTTTTTCAGCTCGTGCAGAGCCGGTAATGTCTCGTCGACGACTTTCTGCAGACCGCCCGGCAGATGGCTTTGGAACTCAATGTCGTGAACCTGTATCACGTCGATATAGTCTACGTGCAGTCGTTCCAGACTCTCATACACGCTTTCTTTCGCCCGTTTTGCGCTATAGTCCCACGTGTTGTGTCCGTCGACGCCATAGCGTCCTACCTTGGTAGTGAGGAAATACTTGTTGCGGGGGATGAGAGGCAGAGCCTTGCCCAGTACGGTTTCTGCCTTGTAATATCCGTAATAGGGACTGACATCGATGAGGTTGATGCCCCCTTCTACAGCAGTCAGCACAGCCTCTATGCTCTGCTGCTCTTTTGTCTCATGGAACACGCTGCCCAACGAGGAAGCACCGAATCCGAGAGCTGACACTTTCATGCCGGTTTTGCCTAATTCTCTGTATTGCATATAGGTTGATGAGCTTTTTGTTGTTAGTGTTCAATAGGTTTTGTTATCTGGGTTGACGGGCTGTGCAGTCGTGTCTTTATCGTCGTAAAGATGGAAGATTCTTTCCATCATTGTCCACTTTTCATTGCTGGTGGCACCGGGTCTGCTGCGCTGGTACTTGCCTACCGTCTCTTCCCACTCTGCCTGCCGGGGCATGGTGGCGAGACGTGCCATGGCCGTGTCCCAGTCGAAGTCAGCCGGTGCGTCGACGATCATGACGAGTCTGTCACCGACGATGTACACCTCCATCTCCAAGATTCCGACGGCACGTATGCCGTCGCGTATCTCTTTCCAGTGCACACTCTCGGAGTGAAGCCATCTGTAGGTACGGATGGCCTCCGGGTCGTTGACCAGGTCAAGTGTCTGAACGTAGCGCTTGACGGACTGACCATATTGTTGTTGATGATAACCTTCCATGTAGCTTTGCTTTGATAAACTGCTGCAAATTTACATGAAATACGGTAAGCGGGGCTCATACAATTTTGCCACACAATAGGACAAAATTGTTATTCTTAGGTCAGTTCCTCCGTCAGCTCATCGTTTGTCGATAGGCCATTGGGGTCATGCCGGTGATCTTTTTGAAAAGTCGGATGAAATAAGAATGATCGTTGTACCCCACGCTATAGGCGATTTCCTTAACCGGTTTTTCCTCGGTGAGTAGCAGCAACTGTGCGCGCTCCACTTTTTTCCGGTTGATATATTGCAATGGAGGCATTCCGAATGTCTTGGCAAAGTAACGGATGAAATAGGTTTTTGACATGCAGGCAATGGAGGCAAGGTCATCGATGTTGATCTCTGTGTATATATTCTCGTGGATATACTTTAGTGAAGCTTCCAGTCGCTTGTCCTCTGTCCACATTTTCGGTTTGGCGTGTTTGACGAAATGTGAGAACAGAATGAGTATGCTGCCCCTTAGTTCCAGCTTCTGGTAGAGTGGCATTTGGTTGTAACGGTGCACATATCCAATGAACTTCGTCATGTTGTCATACGCCGTCGGATTGCTTGCGGGCAGCTTGGCATCAGGATGCGTTTTACAGATGTTGGCAAAGATATGGCTTTCATAGCCTTCAGCCTTCACTTCTATCGGAAAGTCGTAGAGGTCGAAGATGTCGGATTCCTTCTTGAAGCCTTCGTAAAGATGAAGGTAGTAATGTGTGAATTTTCCGTGGCATTCGTAGCTGTGTCTCGTGTATGCCGGCACAAGATAGAGATAGCCAGGGCGCAGGTCTACACACTCGCCGGGCATGTGCAACCGTGCGGCACCTTCCGTACAGAGGTAGATGCGGGTAAAGGGCGACGACACGTTTTGCCAGTTCCAGTCGCCATTGTGACGTGCCAGACCGACATTGAGCATTTGTAAGTTCAGAGACTCGATAGGAAGCATGTGATGATCAGAGATAAAAGGTAGAACGCTGCAAAGATAAGAAAATAAATCGTAAGTGATCCTACTCTTGTTCAGAAATGTCATTTTTGTGCTATTCTAAAACAACATATTCCTATTCGTTCATCAGAGTAATCCCGTAACTTTGCCAAAAATTACCAAATAATCATTATTACCTATCATATTCTTATCATATTCTTAAAAACTATATGAAGAACAAAATCTATTTACTCTCAATTGCAACGCTGTTGTGTGCCTGTAATGGAAAAGAAGACATTGCGCTGTTTCCACAGGTCAACAACGAGTACGATCCGGGGAAGCCAACACTTCTGACGGACATTGAACCCAAGTATGGCGGCATCAACACGCCATTTATCGTTAAAGGCAACTTTGGTGACAGTCTCAGTCACATGAAAGTGTACTTCGGGAAGAAATATGCTGTACTGACCAGAACCAATGGCAGCACGATACTGGGTTTGGTTCCAAAGTTGAATGCCGGGCGACACCCTATCTCTGTTGTCTGTGGTAATGACAGCGTGACACAGGACAGTGTCATCTTCAAGTATGAGCAGACCAAGTCGGTGAAAACCGTTGCCGGAGCTTTTGGCGACGACAAATACCAAGACGGCGACTTGAACACGGCTCGTTTTAAGGAAGTGTCGAACATCGCTACGGTCAAAGGCACAAATTCCGACAACGTCATCGCCGTGGAATCGTGGTGGAACGCACGCGTGAGCCTCATCTCGCCCGAGGACAACAGTGTAGTAACGCTCTCCACGTCACACAGTTTCGGCACGCCCGCCGTGGACAACACACGCGAGAAATTCTATCTGCTCTCGCACTGGTCCGAGGACCGCACCATCTATTCCTATTCACGCGCGGAGAACTATGCAGAAAAGAACACGGGTATCACGATCACGAAGAACGATATGCCCGGGCAGATTTGGTCGGGAGCTTTCCGGGAGAACGACAATCAGCACCTCTTTCTCTTAGACACTCAGTGCAACCTCTGCGAAGTGGACTTGGAAAACCGTACTTACAAAAAGATTCCTTTGACCGGTGACAAGCCCAATGATTTCCGCGACCGATCACAATTTATCTACAGCAAATACCACCATAGCTTCTTTGCTTCCTTTTATCAGATGGCGGGCATTTACCGCATCTATGAAGACAACAATGCACAATGGCATATCGAGAAATACGCAGGATTTAATGGTGCAGGAACGGCAACAGGGCACAGATTGAAAGACGCTCAGTTTATTGAACCCTACGGAATGACGGTCACCTCCGACGGTGACATCTATGTGATCAACCGCGCCGGAGCCTTCATCAGCCGCATATCGGGCGACTATGTCGAGACCGTAGCTGGAAAACCTGGAAGAGGCGGACAGGTCAACTCTGACACAGAACCGCTCGACGCACAGTTCAACTCTCCACAAGATATAGCCGCTGACAGTGAGGACAACTTCTATATAGCCGGCGGATGGGACAGAACAGTGAGAAAACTGAGCATTGAATAACCCTAAAGAACAAACGACATGAAACAACATATCCTTATGACCTTGATGGTGCTCTGTCTCTCTTGGCTCAGCGTCGCCGCACAAGGCAATCTCACCGTTTCCGGACTCGTCATGACAGAGAAAGGTGAACCCATTATCGGTGCTACCATCAGTGTGAAAGAAGTACCAGGAAAAGGTGTCGTCACAGACTTGGACGGACACTTCAAACTGACAGATGTCGAACCCGGACAAACACTCAGCATCACCTATATAGGCTTCAAGCCTTATAAACAAAAAATAGAAAAGAGCGACGAGCGCTTGCGCATCGTGCTGAAAGAAGACTTGGGCGATCTCAACGAGGTGGTCGTCGTCGGACAAGGCACACAGCGAAAAATCTCAGTCACCGGTGCTATCACCAATGTAGACGCAAAGGATCTGCATGTGCCGGCGACATCGGTGAGCAACATGCTGGGATCGCGCGTGCCGGGTATCATAAGCGTGACACGAAGCGGCGAGCCGGGAAACGACTACTCTCAATTCTGGATTCGCGGTATCAGCACGTTCGGTGCCAATTCCAGTGCGCTGGTGCTCATCGACGGTATCGAAGGTGACCTCAACAGCCTTGACCCGGAAGACATAGAGAGCTTCTCGATCCTGAAAGACGCTTCCGCCACAGCCGTATATGGTACACGCGGTGCTAACGGCGTGGTGCTTGTCACCACACGAAGAGGTAAGGCAGGAAAACTGAGAATCGACGGAAAGATCAACGTCAACTACTCTTACTCGCCCCGTATGCCGGAGTTTGTCAACGCTTATGAATATGCCAGCCTTGCCAACGAGGCAGCTGTGTCACGTGGCATGGATCCTATCTTCAACGCAGTGGACATGACGCTCTTCAAGAACGGCATGGATCCAGACCTGCATCCCAACGTCGACTGGCACGATGTCATCTTGAAGGATCATACCTGGTATCAGCAGGCTCACTTCAGCGCTTCCGGCGGTGGTCAGGTAGCCCGCTATTACCTCAGCCTGGGAATGCTCAACAAGGACGGTATCTTCAAGCAGGACTCTAAATACAAAGACAAGGACTCAAACGTCAAATTCCGGCAGTATAACTTCCGCGCCAACGTCGACGTGAACCTCACACGCACGTCAGTCCTCACGCTCGGACTGGAGACGACCATCCACGACAAGAACTATCCAGGATATGGCGACAGCAGCAATGACCTGTGGAATGCCTGCTCTACACTGACGCCGATCACTGTGCCGCTGATCTACTCCAACGGCGATTTCCCGGCATACGGTTCAAACAACAATCAGATCAGCCCTTACGTATTGCTCAACCGCACCGGATACCGCCAGTTCTACGGCAACAACACCAAGCTGAACCTCTCGTTCCAGAAGGATCTGAGTATCATCACCAAAGGACTCTCCACAACACTGCTCTTCAACTTCGACTCTAACTCCAATCTCTCTGAACGACGCACGAAATGGCCGGCTCTTTACTATGCTACTCAGCGCAAGCGCAGCGGTGAGCTGGATCTGAAAAAGGTGCGTGACTATCAGTCACAGCAATACAGCAACGACAAGTATGTCGACCGCAAGTTCTACTTCGAGGCACATCTCAACTACGATCGTCTTTTTGGCAAAGACCATCGCGTAGGAGGACTGATCCATTATTATATGTCGGACTATAAGTCATCTGGCAACACCACCTTGCTCGATGCCATCCCCAAACGCTATATTGGCCTGTCCAGTCGTGCCACCTATTCTTATAAGGACACCTATTTCATTGAAGGCAACTTAGGCTATACAGGATCAGAGGCCTTTGAGAAAGGACATAAGTTCGGACTTTTCCCAGCCATTTCCGGAGGATGGATTCCCACACAGTATGCCGCTGTGCGCAAACTCGTACCCTGGCTTAGCTATCTGAAATTCCGTCTCTCCTATGGTGAGGTGGGCAACGACCGCATCTCGGGCTCTCGTTTCCCTTACCTCTCACTGATGGGCTCCGGCGATTCCGGGCCTTGGCAGTCAGGCACAGGTATCACGGAATCACAAGTAGGATCAAACAATCTGAGATGGGAGAAGGCTGTCAAGCGCAACTTGGGTATTGACATGAAGCTCTTTAATGAGCGTATCGACCTGACCGTCGACTTCTACCGTGATGTCCGTTCCGGCATCTACCAGCAACGCGCCAGCATTCCGGCAGAAATGGGACTGGCTTCCCTGCCCTATGCCAATGTGGGAAAGATGAAGAGCTGGGGCGGTGACGGACATATTACCTATACCCAGCCGTTCTCACCCGATGCAGGTATGACGCTGAGAGCCAACTTCACACAATCGAAAAACAAAGTGCTCCAATATGAGGAGACTGTAAAAAGCTATCCCTATCAATACACGGCGGGATATACCTGGGGCATTCAGCGCGGCTTGATCGCCTTGGGACTCTTCAAGGATGAAGAAGAAATCAGGAACAGTCCACGACAGACCTTTGCCAGTGATGTGCTGCCGGGCGACATCAAATACAAGGATGTCAATGGCGACGGCGTGATCAACTACGACGATCAGATACCACTGAAATACAGCAATGTGCCACAAATCCAGTATGGCTTTGCTACCGAGTTCTATTGGAAGAACTGGACGCTGAGTGTGCTCTTCGGCGGTGTCTCTCGTGTGCAATACTATGCCGGCGGCACAGGCTTCGTACCCTTCGAGCAGAAGGAGACCGGCAATATCCTGAAGATCGTTGCAGATCAGAAAAACCGCTGGACGGCTGCCAGCTTCTCGGGCGATCCCACTACAGAGAATGCCAACGCACGTTTCCCCAGACTCTCTTACGGATCAAACGCCAACTCCACCATTTGGTCTACCTTCTGGCTGCGTGACGGCAGCTATCTCAGACTGAAAAACGTACAACTCACCTACACGTTCAACAAATCGTGGTTGCGTAAGCTCTACATGACAGGTGCCTCGATCAGTCTCATCGGCGAGAATCTCCACTTGTGGGACCACGGCGACAAGATCTTCGACCCGACACAGGCCAGTGGCAACGGTGCTGCCTATCCATTGCAGCGAGTCTACACACTGCAACTCAACGTATCATTCTGATCTATTATCAACTGAAAACAAACAACTATGAATATTCGTAATAAAACGCTCACACGAAAGACGGTGGGATGGGCACTGGCTCTTCTGCCCTGCGCAGCAATGACTGCCTTGAGCTCCTGCGAGTCTTTCCTTGACATCGACAGCTATATCAACGACCAGGTCACTATCGACTCGGTCTTCACGTCTAAAACACGTGTACTGCAATACATCAACGGTGCTGCGTCATTTCTCCCCGACGAGTCCAAGATCTTCTCCGTAGGCTCGTACTCGCCCAGCGGACTGGCCGCCGATGAGGCTATCGTGCCTTGGGCAGACTGGAATCATCGCGGCTCCTATCTCATGGTCGACGAGGTGACGGTCAACGATGTCAAGGGCTACGACCCTTGGGAAAATTACTACAAGGGCATCCGTAAAGCCAACATCCTCATCAAGCGCATACCAGAATGTAAGGAACTCACCGACTTGGAACGACGAGACTACATGGGACGGGCTTACTTCCTCCGTGCCTATTTCTACTATAGTCTCATGCGACTCTATGGCCCTGTGCCCATCGAGCCCGACGAGCCATACGCCAGTGACACAGAGGCGTCTACAGCGTCAGTAGAGCGGGCAAGCTATGATGATTGTGTGGAATATGTCTGCAATAACTTTGAGAAAGCAGCCGAATACCTGCCCGTCAGCCGTGAGAAAGCTTATCAATATGTTCCCACACAGGGAGCCGCACTGGCCTTTGAGGCCCGGCAACGCCTCTACTGGGCAAGTCCGCTCTTCAACGGCAATACATATTATGCTGACTGGAAACGCTCCGATGGCACCAACTTCATCTCGCAGCAGGAAGACAAGAGCCGATGGGGAAAGGTCGCCGCACTCTACAAGCGGATCATCGACATGAACAAATACGCCTTGAATACAGTCGAGAAAATCGCTACTACCGACCATGTAGCCGGCACGCTGCCCCTGCCTTCGACGGTGTCGAAAGAGCCGTTCCCCAATGGCGCAGGAGACATTGACCCGTACAAGAGCTACAAAAGTATCTTCGACGGAAGCATCGAACCGGAGCATAACAAGGAGCTTATCTATTTCTGCCCACGCAGCGATGCGGACGACTGGACTTTCTATCCCAACCCTTTAGGCGGTATCAACGGATTCAGTGTCACACAGGACATGGTCGACTCTTATCGCATGGCAGACGGACGGCAATATAGTGAGGCTACTGATGAAGAGAAATCATGGAGAGCCGTGGGGCAAGGAAAGACTTTCTCGGAGGATTATGTGCTTGCACCGGAACGGGCTCACCGCGACGACAACCGCGAGCCTCGCTACTATGCCAGCATCGGATTTAACTATTGCGTCTGGCCTTGTACGTCCTACACGGGTACCGAGGCCAAGAAGAACTTCGTGGCCACATATTATAAAGACGGCAACAGCCAACCTACCGGAACGGTCAAGGTGGATTACAACCGACTGGGCTATACCTGCAAGAAATATGTCAACCAGGAGGACATCATGAATTGGCAGGGCTCACGCAAGCCCAAGACCTATCCCATCATGCGCTATGCGGAAGTGCTGCTCGGCTATGTGGAAGCCATGAACGAGATGACGGAACCCTATACTGACCCTGTAAACAAGATCACTGTCAGCCGTGATGTACAGCAGATGATGTTCTACTTCAATCAGATCAGATATCGTGCAGGCCTGCCCGGCATCACCACGGCAGAGGCTTCGGACTACGAGACCATGAAGAAACTCATCAAACAGGAGTGGAAAGTAGAGTTTGCCTTTGAAGATCACCGCTACTATGATCTTCGACGCTGGAAAGATGCGCCCGATGCCATGAACAAACCGGTCACCGGTCTCGATGTCAGCGCAAAGATGGCGGAGAGAGAGCAGTTCTATACCGTACGCGTGTGGAATACGGAAAAGACGATGAAGCGCGTGTTTAAGAATAAAATGTATTTCTATCCTATTTCCAAAACAATTCTGCAACGCAATGGAAAACTGGTACAGAACCCAGGATGGACCGATTAACCTATAAAAGACAAAAGCATGAAAAACTATATTTTTGCAACGATCAGCCTGGCTGCCGCACTGCTCTTCACCGCTTGCGATCAGGAAGCGCCCATGGACACGGATCTGTATCCGCAAACCGCCTACATCGTGGGCGCTCATTATCGGATCATTGACGAGTATCTTGACTTGAGCTATGAGCATGACACAGTCAATATCTCTGTGGCCATCAGCGGCAACCGCTCCTTGGCGAGTGACGTAAAAGTAACTCTGGCCGAGTGCCCGGAAGCCATCGACACCTACAACCAGCGTGAGGTTTCGGCACGAGCCAGACAATATCGTCCTCTAAGCACAGACATCTATCAGATTCCATCGTATGATGTCACGGTACGGAAGGGGGAGGTGTTCCACACCTTGCCCGTCTATGTCAACCCGTCGTCGCTTCACTGCGACTCGCTCTATATGCTGGCCTTCAAGATTGCAGCAACATCCATGTACGAGGCTACCAAGATCGACACCGTCGCCCTGTTGCGGATGAATCTTGTCAACAAGTATTCGGGACAGTACTACATGAATGGCGTCATCAAGAACGTGGACAATCCCAACGACTCGCTGGTCTATGTCATGCCGAGACAGCTCACGGCTACGAAGGACGGCAGAACGGTGAGAATGTTCCATTATAATAATGAGTGGGTGGAAGGAAGCAGCAACGATTATCGTCCCACATACACGTTCATGATTACAGTCAACGATGACAACAGTCTCACGCTTCATACCTGGGACAAGTTCGACCTTGTAGAGGGTGGAGGAACATACTACCCGGAGATGAAGGTGTACGACATCTGGTATGTCTACCGCGACAAAGGAAAGACATGGCGCGCCGAGGGCTTCTTGTATAAAGAGAGGAAGAACAATACAGAGCAACACGCCATCAACGACTGGATGGAACTGATGCGGGCCAAGAAAAGTAAATAGTGGTAAACCGATCATGAAATAATTGCGGTGACTCTTGGTACACCGATTCATGAAATAACAGCGGTGCCTCTGCGCGTGACAGGCAGAGACACCGCTGTTGTGTTTACGCGTGCCGGTGAATGCTCTTTGACAGCAGTTCGTAGAGTTGTCGGAGCTCGGGATCATCGGCGAGGAGGGCGGACTGTGCGGCGATGACGTTCTCGTCGTAGCGGACGGCGGGACCCGTCTGTGCATCGTGGGGCGACAGAGAGTGGACTTTGCGCGCCGTCTCGTCGATGAGCGGGAGCATCACGTCGAAAGGCAGATGATGGGCGGAAAGAATACCAGCGGCAATGTCGTAGCAGTGGTTGACGAAGTTGCAAGCCCACACCGCCGACAGATGCAAGTATTTGCGGTCAGCGGTCGACAAGGGATAGACGCGACGGGTGACAGACTGCGCCAATGTGGTGAGCAAGGTGTGGGCGGTCTCGTCGTTCCATTCGACGAAGGTGGGGATGATGCTGAAGTCCACCTCACGTGCTTTCGAGAAAGTCTGCATGGGATAGAAGACGCCATAGTGCGGAGCTTTGTCCTTGAAGACATCCATGGGCATGGAGCCGGCGGTGTGGAGGAAGACTTTCTCCGAAAGGGCAGCCCCCGAAGAGATCAGCGCGCGGCTCAGCTCGCCGATGACATCGCGCAGTGCCTTGTCCTTGATGGAAAGGATATACACATTGGCGTGGTTGTCGATAGCTGTCAGGTCGGTTGTCGCCGGACAGCCGAGAACGGTTGCTAAAGTTTCTGCAGAGGTTGCCGTGCGGCTGTATACCTGCAGGATGTCGTGACCGGCTTTTTTCAGTGCCTTGCCTAAGTTGGTGGCAAGGTTGCCGGCTCCTATCAATACGATTTTCATAATAATGAGCCCCCCTCTAACTCCCCCCAAGGGGGGAGGAAAGCCAACCCCGTGCTTTCCCTTTCATGCTAAGTCAGGTGCTTATGGTATTGCCGTTCTCCCCCCTTGGGGGAGCTAGAGGGGGGCTTGGTGGGTTATTCTTTTTTGTTATTTACATAGCTCAGTGCCGCACCGATGGCAGTGCAGAACTCGCTGCTCTTGGGTATGATGAAGCGCACGTCGTAGAGCTCTTCGAGTTTAGGGAAGAGCTCGTTGCACTGCGGCAGTCGTGAGAGGTTGCCGATGAGCACGAAGTCGCGGATGCCGCTGTTGAGTGAGCTGAGGATCGACGCTGAGCCGATGGCCTGCAGCACCATACAGATCAGACCCTTCGCGATGTCCTCGCGGCTGGCGTTGCCCTGTGCGTTGGCGAAGAGGCTGGCGGTGGCGTCCATGGGCAGACCCGGTAGCGGATGCGCCGAGATGTCGCCGATGCTTAGGTTGATGTGCGTGATGTCGCCGTCGAGTGCCATCTGCGAGATCTGCTTGATGTCGTCGGTTTGGAGGAGCAGACGGCTGAGCCCGTTGAGGGTACCGCCGCCGATGCCGATGCCGCCAAGGTGGCGTATGGCACCGTCTTGATAAGAGACGAGCGACGTACCCGTTCCCATCGACACCACGATCATGCGGTTGAGTTTCGACTCAAAGGCCGCGCCGAGTCCGTCGGCGATAAACTCTTCGACTTTCTGCGTGGTGAGCCCGTAGATAGGACTGTTGATATATGCTGCGCCGACGCCGGTGAGCATGACGCGCTCCACGTCGTCGAGGGCGATGTCGTTGTCGTGTAGAAACTTCCCGAAGGCACCGTAGAGCGAGGTGACGGGGTCGGTGGCTTTGATCCACAAGGGCGAGACGACCTCGCCGCCGCGGATACCTACTATCTTTGTCGTGGAGATGCCCACGTCGATACCGATTGCTATCTTGTTCATGATCTGTTGAGAGGGAATATAGAGATTATAGAAGCGATAGAGATCATAGAGGCTATAGAGACCTTAGAAGCTATAGAGGCTATAGAAACTATCTAAACCTTAGAGACAGTCTACGATGTCCTTGGCCACTTCTGTTTTGCTTTTCTTCGGGAAGTCGCGGCGACGGCCGTCGCGCGCGATGATGGCGATCTGGTTGTTGTCGCTGCCGAAGGTGGTGTCGGGGATGCGTGTGGAGTTGAGGACGATGAGGTCGGAGTTTTTCTTCCGTAGCTTTTCCTCGGCGTTGTGCACCTCGTTGTTGGTTTCCAGGGCGAAGGCCACGAGCTTCTGCCGGCTTGTCTTCATCTTGCCGAGCGTGGCGGCGATGTCCTGCGTGGGCAGCAGGTCGATGTGGAGCCCGTCCTTGCCCCGCTTGATCTTTTGGTCAGCAACCGTCGCCGGTTTGAAGTCAGCGACAGCGGCGCAGAGGATGGCAGTGTCGCAATGCGGAAAGGCCTCGGTGGCGGCGTGGTACATCTCTTCACAGCTCTCCACGTCGATGCGGTGGATCGCCGGTGAGCATTGTAAGGCCACGGGTCCGGCGATGAGGGTGACGTCGGCTCCGCGTTGCAGACATTCCTCGGCGATGGCGAATCCCATCTTGCCAGAGGAGTAGTTGCCGATGAAGCGCACGGGGTCGATTTTCTCATAGGTAGGTCCGGCGGTGATGAGCACGTGTCTGCCGGCGAGCGAGCGAGCTGCGGGGGCTTGCCCGTCGCCGTTGGCAGTTTCGCTATGGGCATTCGCTTCGCTGTTTCCTGCCTCGTTCTCAAAGTATTCGTCGAGTGTGGCGATGATATTCTCGGGCTCCTCCATGCGTCCTTTGCCCTCCAGTCCGGAAGCGAGGAAGCCCGAGCCCGGTTCGATGATATGGTTGCCATAGCCGCGTAGCGTCTCTATGTTGCGTTGTGTGGCGGGATGACGGTACATGTCTAAGTCCATGGCGGGGGCAATGAAGACAGGCGCTTTCATGGAGAGGTAGGTGGTGATGAGCATGTTGTCGGCGATGGCGTTGGCCATTTTGCCGATACTGCTTGCCGTACAGGGCGCGATGAGCATGGCGTCGGCCCACAGTCCGAGATCCACGTGGGAGTGCCACGTGCCGTCGCGCTGTGCGAAGAAATCACTGATGACAGGCTTATGCGTTAGTGCGCTGAGCGTGACAGGAGTGATGAACTCCTTGCCCGCAGGCGTGATGACGACCTGCACCTCAGCCCCGCGCTTGACGAGCCCGCGGATGATCAGGCAGGACTTATAGGCGGCGATGGAGCCCGTGATGCCCAATACGATTTTCTTTCCTTTTAGCATTTCGCTGCGAGTTGAAATGAATAAATGAGCTTGGTCTTTACAGACAATTGCCTTATTGGCTACAAAGTTACAAAATAATTATATAACTTTGCACTTGTAAAAGAACTAATCAACATGGGTTATTTAACAACAGACAAGAAAAAGATTACAACAAAGACTATTTTGGAGATGAAAGCCGCGGGCGAGAAGATTGCCCAGATGACGGCTTACGACTTTACGACGGCTGGCATCCTCGACCGTGCGGGCATCGACGCGATCCTCGTCGGTGACTCTGCCTCGAATGTCATGGCTGGCAATGCCGACACGCTGCCGATCACTGTGGACCAGATGATCTACCATGCGCGTGCCGTGGCGCGTGCCTGCCAGCACTGCTTGGTGGTGTGCGACATGCCGTTCGGCTCTTATCAGGTGAGCCGTGAGGAGGGTGTGCGCAACGCCATCCGCATCATGAAGGAAACGGGCGTGGACGCTGTGAAGATGGAGGGCGGTGAGGCCATCGCCGACACGGTGCGTGCCATCGTGGAGGCCGGCGTGCCTGTCGTGGGACATTTAGGCCTCACTCCGCAGAGCATCCATAAGTTCGGCGGCTATGGTCTTCGTGCCAAGGAAGAGGCTGAGGCGCGCCAGCTGCTTGCCGACGCTCACGCCCTCGACGAGGCCGGTGCTTTCGCCATCACCTTAGAGAAGGTGCCTGCCAAGCTGGCTGCGCAGGTGACTCGCGAGGTCAAAGCCGCTACGATCGGCATTGGCGCAGGTCCCGATACCGACGGCCAGGTGCTCGTCTACGCCGATGCTTTAGGTATGACACAGGGCTTCAAGCCGAAGTTCCTCCGCCACTTTGCCGATGTCTGTAAGTGCATGACAGAGGGTGTGCAGGCGTATGTGCAAGCAGTGAAAAGCACGGATTTCCCCAACGAGGAGGAGAGCTACTAAGAAGCATAATCCCAGCGGCCTCACCCCAGCAGCTTCACCCCAGCAACCTCACCCCAGCAGCCTCACCCCCAACCCCTCTCCAAGGGGAGAGAAAGAGCCTCACCCCCAACCCCTCTCCAAGGGGAGAGGGGAGTGAAATGAGTGATAAACAATGGCCTTGCAATGGATAAATGGATTGATGGGATGCTCTTAGTATTCATGTATGTATTCATATAATGTATGTATTCATGTAATATATGTATTCATATAATATATTCGTATAACGTATACATATAATCAAAACGCGAGGAAGTAGCGGATGACCGGTACTTCCTCGCGAGCGTAAGGAGGTGGTGCAGACGATGCTGCACCACAATCACAGCTTTTCTATTCCTTGGTTGATGGATGAATTATATGTTCGTTATTTATTGGCAGGATGATCGTAAGGACTTGTACGAACGTCCCAATACATCTTTGTGTAATAGTTGTTCGTGCCATCGGTGAGCTTCTCTACGGCAGCCTTGAAATTCGCACCGTTGAGGGTGCTTTCGTTGGTGGGATACTTCACACGCTCGATGATGTCGCCTTTGGTATCAGAGAGCGGAGTAAACTTCACAGGTTGGTCCTTGTAGATGCAGGCGATCTCGCCCGGACGCATGAGCTGCTCGGGATAGCCGTTGCGGCGGATCTCTGTCCAGGCCTCTGTGCCGTTGGTGAAGAGGTCGAGATATTTCTGGATGGCGCAGCTCTCGGCATCAACCTTCTTCGACACGGCGGCGACGTAAGCATCCTCATCGGCGGCACTCAGCGTCTTGCCAGCCAGACTGTACCAATATTTAAGGCTGGCGCGCACGCCGTCTTCATAGTCCTGACGGTCGTAACCATTGTACTCGCAAAGGATGAACTTCAGTTCGGCATAGGTCATCAGCGGCACACTGTAGGTTGGCGTCAGTGCCAACGGCTGACCGCTGTACCAGTTAGGTGAAGAGGCGCGGAACTTATCCTGGATACCTGTTGGTGTGACAAACGGCATACCTGTGTATTCGCCCGCACTGTTCGGATTGGTATAGATGCTCAGTCGCGGATCCACGGTGCCCGGCCAGGGATGTGTCTTGTGGTTGAGCTCGTCGGCCTCGCCCTTGAGCAGGTAGAGCAACGGGCGGGCAATGGAGAAGTCGTTGCGGCCCTCGACATAGAAACCCTCGTAGAACTGGCAGTAGTCCGAGCCGGAAGCAGAGTAAGTGAACTTTGCCGCGTCGTCGTTGCTCTGCATAACGCCACTCTCGACAGCCTCCTTGATATATTGTTTCCAGTTGGGATCGACCTTGGAGAGATGGATGGCAAGGCGGCACTTAAGTGAGTTGCCGAAGCGCTTCCATTTCGTGGCGTCGCCGCCAAAGATGACGTCTCCGGCGGTGAAAGCCGGCTTGCTCACGTCGATGGAGTTGACTGCCTCGGTGAGTTCCTTGATCATCTCGGTATAGATGTCTGCCTGAGAGTCATAGGCGGCGTAGAGCGTACCTTCGCTCTCGAGTTTTCCGGCCTGCGAATACGGCACGTTGCCCCACGTGTCGGTGATGATGTCCATGAGCCACACCTTCATGATCTTGGCGGCGGCAATCTGATTCTCGTTGGCACCGTAGGCCGAGTTGGTGGCTTTGTACTTCTCGTCGGTGTTGAGAGTGATCACCTTGTCGAAGTTGGCCAGGCCCATGTAGAGATAGTTGAAGTAGCTGTTGTTCACCGTCTCGCGTATCTGGTAGCGGTCCTCCTCGGTGTAGTTGCGCTGCACCCACTGCTGGCTGTAGGTCAGGCACTGGCGTCCGCTGAACCACAAGTCGTAGACGTTGTCCATGGCCCACTTCTCGGCGCCCTCCATGATCATGTTCGAGGGCACGTCAGCGGGCGAGTTGGGGTTCTTGTTGACTTCATTGATGTCGCTGCACGAAAAGGTTGTCAGGGCCACGGCCCCGATCATCGTATATCTGAGTATCTTGTTCATAGATTCATCCTCCAAAATTAGAATTTCACATTTACCGTAAAGCCATAGCTGGCCACCATCGGCGTGGCACCACCTTCGATACCTTGTACGTTGCCACTGTTGGTGACGATCATCTCCGGGTCGAAGTGCTTGCAGTCGGGGCCCCATACGGCGAGATTGCGGCCGTAGGCACTCAGGCGCAGACCCTTGACAAACCAGTTGGGGCGCATCTTGAAGGTGTAGCCTATCGACACTTCACGCAACTTGACATAGTCGCTGCGAAGCACATTCTGTGCGGCCGGGCCGGTATAATAGTTCTCATAGTAGTCGCGCGCGCTGACCACCTTGGTGTTTTTCAGTGGTTTGCCGTTGGCGTCTGTAGCCACTTTATACGATCCGTCCTCGTTTTTGATGTAGTTGCCGTTGGCGTCTGTGGCAGCGACATAGCCGTCGGTGACCATACCCTTCTCACGCACGCCGTTGGCGGCTGTTTCCTCAAACATACCGGTGTAGCAGCCCCAGAGACGTGTCGTAGAGAAGAAGTGACCGCCATGGGAGAAGTCGAACTGAACGCTTGCGTCGAAGTTTTTCCAGCGGAAGCTGTTGACCAGACCGCCAGTGAAGTCAGGATAGATGCTGCCAATATTGCGGTTGTCAGAGGTAGCCTTGTAAAGTCCGGTCTCGGGATCTACGAGTTTGTGTCCGTACTCGTCATAGAGATAGTCGGTGCCCTTGATGATGCCGTAGCCCTCACCTACCGCCGCACCTACTTCCACCATGAAAGGTGCCGTAGCCAAGCGCAGGTAGTTGACGCCGTCGGTAAGGCTCTTCACCTTGTTCTTATTGGAGGCGAGTGTCAGCGAGGCGTTCCATTCAAAGTCATGCGTCTTGACGGGTGTGCCATGGATGGCGAACTCTATACCTTGGTTCTGAATCTCTCCGCTGTTGACAACTTTGTACATATAGCCTGTCGTACCCGAGACAGAAAGCGGAAGAATCTCGTCTTTTGTCGTCGTCGTGTAGTAGGTCAGGTCAAAGCCGAGGCGCTCGTCGAGCATGCTGGCCTCAAGACCGAACTCCCAGGAGCGTGTGCGCTCCGGTTTCAGGTCTTTGTTGTTGAGCGTGTTCTGCATACGGTAGCCCGGTGTGGAGGGGTCTATGTTGGTATACTGCAGGAAGGCTTGCTCCACCTGATAGGGGTCGGTGTCGTTGCCCACCTCGGCATAGCCGGCGCGCAGCTTACCATAGCTGAGCCAGGGCAGGCGCTTCTTGAGCAGTTCGGAGAACAGCCAGCTGGCGGTCACAGAGGGATAGGTATAGGTGTTGTTGCCCTTGGGCAGTGCCGAGCTCTTGTCGGTTCTGACGGTGCCCTCGAGGTAGAGCATGTTCTTCCAGCCGAGGGTGACATCGGCAAATACCGAGTTGATGGCCTTCTCCTGCTTGTAGTTGTAGGCATGAGGCGTGGAGATAGAGTTGGCGAGGTTGTAGAAGTCGGGAATGGCAAGTCCGCCGACAGTCTCGCCGTAGATGTACTCGTAGTGGCGCTTCATGATGTTGGCGCCGAGATTGGCCGAGATGCTGTAGTCGTCGTGGAAAGTCTGGTTGTACATCAGCATGAACTCGTGGTTGATTTCGTACTGAGTGCGCGACACCTCTCGGTATTTCGACTGCTCCTGGGAGTACACGGCGTTGCGCTCATACAGCTTCATGGAGTAGTAGTCGAGGTTGGCCTTGTACTGTGCTTTCAGTCCGGGAATGATCTGGTAGCTCACGCCTGCATTGCCGTAGATACGGTCGCGGGAGTCGTTTTCATAGTTTTTGTAGCGGCTCCAGTAGGGGTTGTTGTGAAATTGAATGGTAGGATCGTCAACACCGCCCATGTTCCACGAGCCCTGTGTGCCGTCGGGCAGGAGATAGAGTTCCTTGAGCTCATTCATGTTGAGCTGTCGCTGTCCCCACTGTGTGAACTTCACCATGATATTGTTGTCGCCGTAACCGGTTTCCTGTCGGCCCTTGGTGCGGTTGTTGAAGTAGTTGACCGTGGTGAAGACATTCAGCCGTTTGTCCTTGCTGGTGATGTTACCGCTGACGTTGAAGATGTTCTTATACTGACTGCTGTTGGGCTCGTAGCCTGTGAGCGAAGAGTTGGTATAGGAGATGCGGTAGGCGCTGTTGTCGTAGACGTGTGAGATAGCTACATTGTTGGTGTAGCTGATGCCGGTTCTGAAGAAATCGCGGTAATCACTCGACGCCGGGCTCCAAGGCGATGTGGTGGGGTCGCCCTGCTCGCTACCGATGCGCCATTTGAGCAGGTCATACCATGAGAGCACCTGACGTCCGTCGAGTTTCGGACCCCAGCTCTCGTCCATACCGTAGTCAGGAATGGTGTAGGTCTTGCCGTTGATGGTATGTGTGGAGAAGTCGTCGCCCTCGTCGCCGTGGGCATACTCGCCGGCGTAGCCATATCCGCCGCCGTATTGACTTTGCAGTTTTGGCAGTTTGGTGACACTCTCGAAACCGATAGACGAGGAGTATTCCACGCCGTAGCCCGCGTGCTGACGGGCGTGTTTGGTGGTGATCATCACCACGCCGTTGGAGGCACGGCTGCCGTAGAGTGCCGAGGCGGCGGCTCCCTTCAATACAGAAACGCTCTCGATGTCGTCGGGGTTGATGTCCTGCACGAGGTTTCCGTAGTCATAGCCCTCGGCGCCTCGGGCTGTCTCTGTGCTGTTGTAGTCTTTGCCTTCGATGGGCACACCGTCGACGACGAAGAGTGGCTGGTTGTTGCCCGTGAGAGAGTTGGCGCCACGGATGAGCACCTTTGCACTACCGCCCATGCTGCCTGCTCCGGAGGAGATCTGCAGTCCGGCGATCTTTCCCTGCAAGGCGTTGACAGGGTTGCTCAGTCCGCCGCGGCTGAGGTTAAGGTCTTCGCCCTTCACCTCAGTGACAGCGTAGCCCAAGGCTTTCTTCTGCCTTGACACGCCGAGGGCGGTGACCACCACGTCGTTGAGCGTAGTGTTGTCGGCTTCGAGATAGACGGTCTGATTTTCCTTGGCCTTCACGGTTTTGGTCTTCAGTCCGAGATAAGAGATGCGCAGCGTGCTCCCCGCCGGGATGCTCATCTGATAGTGTCCGTCCACATCGGTGACGGTTCCCGTCTTGGTTCCTACGACCAGCACTGAGGCGCCCACGACAGGGTCGCCCTCAGCAGTGAGGATGGTGCCACTGACCTTGGTCTGCGCCATCGCCATCGCTGTACTGAGTGCCATAGAGGCTAAAAGCATCGTGACTCTTTTTTCCATAAGCTCTCTCTAATTAAAAGTTAACAATAATACGATTTGTTTTCTCTTCTCTCTATTGCAGATAACGGAGATTAATTAATTTTTTTGCAAAGATAAGTAAGTTTTATTAAACTGCCAAACAAATTCGACACTATTTGCTATATATACCTTGTTTTTCTTGCGTTGTGTACGCTTTTAGGTAGTAGCATTATCATATTATTATTTAAATATCCTATGTATTGACTTTGTGCTTCCGTGTTGTTGAGTATTTCCTGCATAACTATAGAATTACTGCCCTTGCACGATGTATAGTAAATGCATTCTCGCCAGCAGGTGTGTATGAATGTAAAGGAAGATAGGTATTAAGCGTCTTTAAGTTATAGATAATAAAAATTATCACTTGAGAAAAAAGAGTTGAATTCAAGAAGGAGGGGTCGAAGCCCAGCAGCCTCACCCCAGCAGCCTCACCCCCAACCCCTCTCCAAGGGGAGAGAAAGAGCCTCACCCCCTTACCCCTCTCCGAGGGAGAGGGGAGTAAAATGTTAGATAAACAATAACAATCACTGAAAGGAAACTCAGCAAATATAAAACAGAGTAACAAAAGAAAAGAGTAATATAGAATAAATAATAATAGGACAGAATAATAAAAGATTAGAAAGTTGGAAGACAAAGAACGAAAACAGATAGAGAAGCACCCTTCACCCGCAGAGCATTCTACTCCCCTCTCCCTTGGAGAGGGGCAAGGGGGTGAGGCTGTAAGGGATGAGTCTTCACCCGCAAAGCATTTTACTCCCCTCTCCCTTTGGAGAGGGGTCGGGGGTGAGGCTCTTTCTCCCTTTGGAGAGGGGCACGGGGGTGAGGCTTTTTGGAGAGGGGCTGGGGGTGAGGCTGGAGAGGCCATTAACCCTTTAGCCAGTTCTCCACGATCTTGCTGCCCATCGGAGTGAGCACGCTCTCGGGGTGGAATTGGATGCCGTGGATGTTGTAGTGGCGGTGGCGCAGTCCCATGATCTGGCCGTCGTCGCTGACAGCGGTGACCTCAAGGGAGGCGGGGAACTCCGTGCGGCTGACCACCCAACTATGGTAGCGGCCCATGAGCAGACGCTTGGGCAGTCCGTCGAAGATCGGGTCGTTGCCAAACTGTGTGCCCTCGGTGGCTACGCCATGATACACTTCGCTGAGGTTCTCAAGCTTCGCGCCGAAGACCTCGCCAATGGCCTGATGACCGAGACACACGCCGAGCATGGGCTTGCGGCCGGCGTAGGTCTTGATGACGTCAAGGAGCAGACCGGCCTCGCTGGGGATGCCTGGACCGGGACTGAGTATGATCTTGTCGAAGGGCTCCAACTGACCGAGCGTGAACTGGTCGTTGCGATAGACCTCCACCTCGGCACCTAATTGCTTCACCAAATGTGCGAGGTTGTATGTAAAGCTGTCGTAATTGTCTATGATAACGATTTTCATATCATTCTTAAATTCTCAAATCCTTGATAGAATAAGTTCTTTCAGATGCTTATTCCTTCTTTGAATCTATGATTTCCTATTGTGTCTTATAGCTTCTCAGCAATCTTGATGGCCTTGACGAGTGCGCCGAGCTTGTTGTTGCTCTCGTTGAGCTCATAGGCATCGTTGCTCTTGGCTACCACGCCGCTGCCGGCTTGGAACCACAACTCACCGCCGCGACTGATGAATGTGCGGATGACGATGGCTTGGTTGAGATTGCCGTTGAGGCCGATGAAGCCGATGCAACCGCCGTATGCGCCGCGGTTGTGGGGCTCCATCTCGCTGATGAGCTGCATGGCGCGCACCTTAGGGGCCCCCGATAGTGTACCGGCGGGGAAGGTGTCGAAGAATGCATTGATGTGGTCAGCACCCTTGTTGAGTTTACCGCTGACGCGGCTGACGAGGTGGATGACGTGGCTGTAGAACTGCATGTCCTTGTAGAAGTCCACCTTCACGTCGTGGCAGTTGCGGCTCAGGTCGTTGCGTGCTAAGTCCACGAGCATCACGTGCTCAGCGTTTTCCTTCGGGTCGTTGCGCAGGAACTCAGCGGCACGGCGGTCCTGGTCGGCGTTGCCCGTGCGCTTGGTAGTACCGGCGATCGGGTCGATATATGCGGTGTCGCCTTCGATGCGGTTGTGGGTCTCCGGGCTGGAGCCGAAGATGCGGAAGCCGCCGAAATCGAAATAGAAGAGATAGGGCGACGGGTTGATGGAGCGCAGGGCGCGGTAGAGCTTGAAGTCGTCACCCTCGTAGCACTGGACGAAGCGGCGCGAGATGACGATCTGGAAGACGTCACCGCGCAGGCAGTGCTTGACACAGCGCCGGATGTTGGCCTTGTGCTCCTCATCGGTGAGCGTAGAGGTAGCCTCGCCGACGGGGTGGAAGCTATAGGGCTTCACGCTTGCCTTGTTCACCGCGCGCTGCAAGTCGGCGAGCTGACGGTTGCCGTCGTCGCTGTTCTTGGCCAGGGTGATGAACGTCATCGTGTTGTTGAAGTGATCAAAGACGATGAGGTCGCGGTAGAGGATGTAGTAGATGTCAGGCGCATCGTTCTTCGCCATGGTCGTGTCCTTGACGTCGATATTCTCGAAATATCGCACGGCGTTGAAGGCCGTGTAGCCATAGAGCCCGCAGAAGTTGGCGCCCTCGCCCTCGATATGGAAGCGATGGATGAAGTCGTCGAAGTCCTTGACGATGGCCAGCTTGCAGGCTTCTCCCTTGCCGGGACCAGTCGCGGGCAGTTCATGTTCCTCGGTAGTGCCATCGGGTAGCGTGACGATTGTCTTGCCGTGGCTGACGGCGATAGAGGCAATCGGGTTGATGCCGATAAACGACCGAGCGTTTTCCGAGCCGTGATAGTCCGAGCTCTCCATCAGCGCACTCTGTGGATAGATATCGCGCAAACGCATGTAGACGGCAACGGGTGTATAGAGGTCGGCGAGAATCTTATTTGTTCTCGTCTCAAACTTAAAACTTTCCATATTCTTTCGCCATGTCTTTGTGAGTGAGATAAGTGTTCATGTCCTTGTCGCCACGTCCGCTGACGGTGAGCACCACCACGTCGGAGGGTTTGAAGGACAGTTTGCGGAGGGCAGCGACAGCGTGTGCGCTCTCGATGGCGGGTATGATGCCCTCGGTGCGCGTGAGTTCATAACCGGCATAGATCGCCTCGTCGTCGTTGATGGCGAGCACCTTTTCGCGTCCCTGCTGTGCGAGATAGGCGTGCATGGGTCCGATGCCCGGGTAGTCGAGACCGGCCGAGATGGTGAATGCCTCCTTGATCTGTCCGTCGTCGGTCTGCATCACCAGCGTGCGTGCGCCGTGGATGATGCCCTCGGTGCCACAGTGAATGGTGGCTGCCGTGTAGTCGGTGTCGATGCCGTGGCCGCCTGCTTCGGCAAGCACAATCTTCACGCGGTCATCGTCGACATAGTGATAGATGGTACCGGCAGCGTTGCTGCCACCGCCCACGCAGGCGATGAGATAGTCGGGATAGTCACGTCCGATCTTCTCTTTGAGTTGCCACTTGATCTCTTCGCTGATGACGCTCTGCATCTTCGCTACGATGTCGGGGTAGGGGTGCGGGCCCATCGTGGAACCGACGAGGTAGAAGGTATCCTCGGGATGGCAGCACCAGTCGCGGATCGCTTCCGAGCAGGCATCGGAGAGCGTCATGTTGCCGGTGGTGACGGGATGGACCTTGGCACCGAGCATGCGCATACGTTCCACGTTGGGATGCTGTCGCTCCACGTCGGTCTTGCCCATGAAGATCTCGCAGTCCATGCCGAAGAGTGCGCAGACCGTGGCTGTTGCCACGCCGTGCTGACCGGCTCCGGTCTCGGCGATGATGCGTGTCTTGCCCATCTTGCGGGCGAGGAGTATCTGTCCGATGGCGTTGTTGATCTTGTGCGCTCCCGTGTGGTTGAGGTCCTCGCGCTTGAGATAGAGCTGACAGCCGTAGCGCTCGCTCATGCGCTTGGCGTAGTAGAGTGGTGAGGGACGGCCGGCGTAGTCGCGCAGCAGCGTGCGAAACTCCTGCTTAAACTCCTCGCTCTCGATGATCGGCAAGTAAGCGTCTTGCAGGTCGTGTACACATTTATATAATATCTCGGGGACGTAGGCTCCGCCAAAGGGACCATAGAAACCGGACTTTGTTGGAGAAGCCTCATCTCTTGCAGCCTCACCCCCTTGCCCCTCTCCGAGGGAGAGGGGAGTGGAATGCTTTGCGGGTGTAGACTCATCCCTTACAGCCTCACCCCCATGCCCCTCTCCGAGGGAGAGGGGAGTGGAATGCTCTGCGGACGTTATGTGTTCCTGTCTTAGTTTTCTTTCTTTATCTTCCATATCTTTAATCTTTATTATTTTGCTTTTGTTATTTTGCTTTTGTTATTGTAGTCTTCTTATATTCTGATATTGCTTTCAGTACTTTTTTTATTGTTTATCTAACATATCACTCCCCTCTCCCTTGGAGAGGGGTTGGGGGTGAGGCTTTTTTTGAGAGGGGGTTAGGGAGTGAGGCTTTTTTTGAGAGGGGGTTAGGGGGTGAGGCTGTGTTTCGGGGGGCTGAGGCTTATTCAATCCCCAATATCTTTCTTAGCCTTTCCAAAGTCTTCCCAGTGTCAAATAGAACTTCCTCATTAGTAAATCTGACTACGTCAAATCCCATGTGGTTGAGATCTTCTGTTCTACGAGCGTCATCCTCCATCTGTTGCCGTTCAGCGTGGTAGCCCCCATCTACTTCAATGACAAGCTTGATGTCTAAACTAACAAAGTCTACGATGTAATCCCCAATGATATGCTGCCGTCTGAAATGATAAGTATGCTGATAGTCACGAAGATGATCCCACAGATACCTTTCTGCTACCGTCATGTTCTGTCGATTCTCTTTGGCAAACTGTTTCAGTAACTCGTATCTATCAGGAGAAGCTGTCATGTAAGCATAAGAGGTAGAAGAAGAGGGAGCCGCCTTGCCAATCTCATCCTCTACAGCCTCACCCCCTTGCCCCTCTACAGCCTCACCCCCTAGCCCCTCTCCAAAGGAGAGGGGAGTAGAATGCTCTGCGGGCGAAGGGAATGGCGAAAGTGTTTCCTTTTGGGAATTCTTCTTCATGCTCAAATAATTGTTTATCTAACATATCACTCCCCTCTCCCTCGGAGAGGGGCTAGGGGGTGAGGCTTCTTATTGTTTATCCTTCATATTACTCCCCTCTCCTTTGGAGAGGGGTAAGGGGGTGAGGCTTTTCTAATGCGTCAAACAATAGGTCAAGGGCGCGATCCGGGTCTTTTGTCTCGTTGAGCAGCGTGACGAACTTCGAACCGATGATGGCACCGGCGGCATTCTGCTGTGCGCTCTCTAAGGTCTGCTTGTTGCTGATGCCGAAGCCGATCATGCGCGGATTGTGGAGGTTCATGGAGTTGATATGGCGGAAATAAGCCTGCTTGG
>Ga0256407_10003048_pt1 | contig 30614 bp, 23 predicted proteins | sample RumenRJG_04DNA_FD_193489 | JGI IMG/M metagenome (GOLD analysis project Ga0256407, IMG submission 193489) | Bovine rumen microbial communities from Lethbridge, Alberta, Canada - RJG_04 | ecosystem: Host-associated > Mammals > Digestive system > Stomach > Rumen | place: Canada: Alberta...
AAAAATTTTTGAAATATATTTAAAAATTTTAATTTTAAGAAATGGGAAATTATGAAGATAAAAAAATAAATGAAGATGAATTGAAACCTTATTTAAAAGAAGGTTTATCAATGTCAGATTTAATTAATTTAAAAAAAGCTTTTATATCATTAGATAGAGATGAAGATGGGAAAATTGAATATGATATAAAAAAAATAACAGATATTGATAAATATGATTTACCAGTACAAGATGAAAATGGAAAAATATCAATTTCATATGATTTATTTATGAAAATAATGACTGATAATATAATAAAAAATAGAGAAAAATTTGGAAATAATGCAACAATATATGAAAGTGAAACTGATACAGTAATGTGTATAATTTGTCCTTTTAAAAAAAAATATTAAAAAAATTAAAAATAATAAAATTTTTCCTTTTTTTTTAATTTTTTTTTATTTATTAATTTTATAATTTTGATTAGTTATTAAAGTTTTATTTTCATTATTATTATTTTTTTTATTATCATTACTAACAATTCCAAGAAATTCATTTTCATCATTACTTAAATTACTTTTTTCATTTTTATGTTCTTGATTTTTTTTATTATTAAATTTACTATTCATATATTTAATATTTCGATTTTTATACATATTAGAAAAAGAATCAGATTTAAAATCTTTTTTTTGATATTTATAAGGATAAGCATTTTCATAAGGTGATTGAATATTTAATTTAATATTAGGATTAATATGAAGACTTCCTCTATTTGGAGTTAATGATAATGGTGCTGGATTATTATATGAAAAAACTGCATAATCTCTATTAAAAACTTTATCTCTTCCTAATATTTTATCTATCATTAAATCAGCTTTACTTTCTTCAACTTCTGCTTGTTTACTTCTTGATCTTTGAGATAAATTTAAAAAATATTTTGAACGAGAATATATGTCTATATTATATTTATTTTTATTTTTATTCTTCTTTTTCATTTTTTTTTATTGGTTTTTTTTTAATAAAATAAATAATAATAATAATAATGTAATATATTCTATTTTATTATTAAATTTTGATTTAATAAAATGAATAAAAATTCATTTATTGAAATAATATTTTAAATAAAATTAATTTTTAATTTATTAATGGGAAATATAACAATCGATAATAATAAATTTAAAGATGATATTTATGATATTGAAGATGTAAATGATAAAATATGTAAAAAATGTAATAAAAATGAAATAGCAAAAAAATTTTTAAATTCTCATATAAAATATTGTGAGCAATGTTATAAAGAAGAAAAAGAAAAATTATTTGAAAAAGAAATATCAATAAAAGGAGAAGCTCAAATTGATCAAATAACAGAAAAATTATTTTTAGGAAATAATAACGCAGCAAAAAATAAAGAAATATTAAAACAATATAAAATAACAAATATTTTAGTAGTTGGTTTTTTTTTACATGAATATTTCCCAAATGATTTTAAATATAAAACAATTGAAATAAGTGATAATGAAAATGAAAATTTATTTGATTATTTTATGCCTTGTTTTGATTTTATTGATAGAAGTGAAAGATGTTTTGTTCATTGTAGAGCTGGAGTTTCTAGAAGTAGTACTATTGTTATTTCTTTTATAATGTTAAGTGAAAAAATGAGTTTTGAAAATGCTAGAAATTTTGTTAAGGGAAAAAGAAGTATTATTGAACCTAATAAAGGATTTGAAAGTCAGTTAAAAGATTTTGAAAATGTTTTAATTATGTGTCAATATAAATATAAATTAGTTAAGGAATATTTTAATAGTTTTGTGAAGAAGAATAAATAGGCTTTTTTAGATATTTTTTTTGTATTATTTATCATATATTTAAAGTTAATTAAATATAAAATATTTATATTATAAGAAATATTTATTTGGTATTATTTTTTGAAAGCATTAAAAATGTGAAGTAATATTTAAATGTTTTAAGGATTTTATTAATTTTTATTATTTAAAATATTAAAACTTTTAAATTTTCATATTCTTGTTTTATATTTTTTACTTATATATAATTTTCTTAATTTTTTTAATTCAATATAATGATAAATTATTCTTCTTTGAATAATTGTAAATATAATCTTTTTAAGTTTTCTTCTTTTCATTTCTCTAATTTAAATTATTCAATATTAAGAAGTAATCAAAATATTATTGTAAATGAATTAAATAATATCACAGAAAATAGTAGAATAGGAATAGTTATACCTAGAAGAAATTTATCAAAAACTGTATGTAATTCATTAAAATTAATGTATAAAGAAAGTGGGAATTTATATAAAAAACTACAATTATTAGGTGGAGAATCATATATGAATTTTGATGAAGATTTATTATATTATTCATTTAATTTTTATAATAAATCAAATAAAGAAACTCTTGATCTAATTGATGAAATAATTAATTCAATATATAATGAAAAAATTGAAAATAATAATAATAATGAAATTTTAAATCAAAAACTAGAAATATATAAATTATTTAACCAAATAAATCCAAATAATGAAGATAACGAATTTTTTGATTTTTTATATCAAAGAGAAAAAGAAAAAGACAATACAAAAATAGACATAAAACAATTAAATAAAATAATAAAAGATTTTATTCAAACTTCCCCAAAAAACATATTTATAACATCAGGATTAATAAATTCAAATAATTTAACTGACAAAAAAATATGTGAAACAATTCAAAACAAACTTTCAAAATACAAACCAAAAGAAATAAAATATACAAAAAATCCTTTATTAAATTTAAAAATTTATGATAAAAGAATACAATTAGAAAATAAATCAATAACAAATTTAAAATTATTTTTCCCAACATATTCTTGGAATTCAAATTTAATACTAATTTATTCTATTTTATCTGAAATTATAGGTTCTGCTACACCTTTTAGTTCAGGAGGACCTGGAAAAGGTATTTTTTCAAAAGCTTATACTGAAATATTATCTAATAATGATAATATTTTAAATTTTAAAACATTAAATTTACCTTTTAAATATTATGGTTTATTTGGTTTTGATATTACTTTTTTTCAAAAAGAAAATGATATTATTAAATCTTTATGTAAATTAATTAAGAATTTAAATAATATTTCTTTAGAAGAATTTGAAAGAGGTAAAGGAATTTTAAAAAGAAAAATTGTTAATTCTTTATTAAATAATAATGGAAGAGTTGAAGAAATTGCAAAAGAAATTTTTTATTTTGATAAAGTTATTGGATATAAAATTTTAGATTTAATTGATAAAATTACAATAAATGATATAAAAAAGGAAATTAATAATATGATAAATAAAAAAAAAGAAAGTATACTTTATATTAAAGGATATTCAAATTATATAAAACAAATTCCAAATAGAGAAAAAATTTTAGAACTTATATAAATAATTATTTAAATTAATTAAATGAATTTTATCCATTAAAAATTTTATAATTTCCTTCAAATAAAAAAATAAATTTTTAAAATTTGGATGATAAGGAAATTTGGAGAGTTTTATTATATTTATTAATAAAATACATAAAATTTCCAAGATAAAAATTAAATTACCCTATCCCAAAATATCAAAAAATGATATAAGGGCCCGTGATATTTAAACAATATTTAAAACTTAAAAAAATTTAAATTATATTTAAAGATTAATTTTATATAAATATACAGAAGTATTATTATTACATAAAATCAAAACTTCCTACTTGAAATAAACAAGAAACAAAAGAAAAGGTTATGAAAAATAAGATAATTAAAAATCCTTTTAAATTTTTACCTGTTTGAATATATTCATATACATCTTCAACTAACCAAAAATAAAAAAGTGGATGTCCAGAATATAATCTATTATTTATTGCAACATATGCAATTATCAAAATTGTTACAAATAAAATAAAAAAATTAATAATTCCTCCTAATATAAATGCATTTCTTTTTATTTCATTATCTTTTATTTTTTGAATTGATTTATTATTCTTTTTATCATTATCTTCTTTTTTTAATATTAAAAAATTGATTAAATTAAATTTAAATAATTCCTTATAATTAAAAAGAGAGAAAGATTTATATATAATATACAATCCTAAAATATTTGGAATCAATCCATAAAAATGTTTATGAATATATTTTATTCTATATTGATTAAATAAAGTTACTCCCCAATAATATTTTTGAATATAATTATATATTGTATTGAATTCATTTTTCTGATTATTACATAATAAATTCAAATGATAAAATTGATTTTTATGTGAATTAATTTTTTGTGATATATATTTACAAATTATCGATTTTGGTCTAATATTTAAATTCCAATTAAATGAAATAAAACCTATTAATAATAAAATGATATATTTGAATATAAATAAAAAATTATTTTTGATAAAATCTAAAAAATAAAGCAAATTTTCTAAAAAAGAATCATTATATAAATTTTGTTGTTGTTTAAATAATTTCAAAAAAATAGGAATTATAATAAATGATAAAACAATAATTCCATTTGATCTTGTTAGAGTTATTAAAAATATAATAATACATAATAAAATATAATCAAAAAAACTTTGAGTATCTTTCATCAAAATTAAAATAAGTAAAAGTTCTAATGTAAAATATAAATTTTCCGAATATAAAGCCATATAAAATATAGAACCTGGATTAAATAAAAACAAAAATACAGAAATATTACTTTTAAATTTAGAATTAGTTAATAAAAATATTAACTTATATAATAAAAAGCAATTTACTAAGCATAATATATTAGAACAAATAAAGCCACCAATTAAATAAGGAGTAAAATAATTTTTAAAATTGAAAAATTTAAAAGGATAAGAAAATATTCTAGATAAATAAGGATATAAAGGATAAAAAGCAAATATATGTTCATTCACATATCCTAAAGAAGAGATTATACCAAAATAAGATCCATCATAAGAAGCATAAAAACACAATAAATTTAAAATGCTTTTTTCAATATAATTTTGGTTTTCAATATATGTATTTGCAAAAACATTTTGAGACATATCATATTTTTTTACTAATTCTGTTCCATAAGTTATATAATTAAATATAAAAAATATTGTTCTTGATATTAAATAAAGTAATATTATACTCATTTATTTTTTATTTGATATATTTTCCTTATTTGGAATTAAATATTTATATAATATAGGGATATTATTAAGGTTAATATATTTTTTTAAATATATTTTTAATTTATTTTATTTTATTTTATTTTAATATCACTTAATAGTAACTAAAAAAAAGTTTTTTAAAATATTTTAAAATTTTCAAAATAATTAAAATATAATTTTGAAAAACTTATATAAATATTAAAATTATATAATAATAATTTAATTGAAATTAAATTGAGAAGGAAAATTTTTTTGTCTTTCAATTTCTAACCAAGTTTTTTTTCTTGTACTTCTATTATTATCAGATTCATTTTCATTTTCTCTTAATCTCATAAATTGTAAAGCTAATTCATAAAAAGAAGATGAAATTAATTCATGTTCTTTTATAATCCTATTTTTCATTTCTTTATTTTCTTTAATATATTTATTAATTTCATCATTTTCATTATTTTTATTTTCTTCTTTTGAATTATTAAAAATATCATCTTCATTTTCAATTCTACTTTTTAATGCTTCAATAATTTCTTGTTGTCTAATAATTTGATTTTTTAAAGAAGAAACTTCATCATCATTATTTAAATTTGATGTTATATCACTTGGAAGATTTCCAGTTGTTTTTAATAAAGAAATATCATTTTGTAATTTTTTTATTTTATTTTCATTTTCCATATCATTTTTTTGTTTTTCTAATTTTAATTGTTGAAGTTCATTTAAACATTTTTCTTTTTCAAAATAAATTTTATCTTTTTCATTTGTTAATTTATCTTTTTCTGAATTAAGAGTATTTAAACAATCTTTATAAGTTTCTAATTCTTGTTTTAATTCATTTATTTCTTTTTCATTATTTTGATTTTCTACTTCTTTATTTAATTCTGATAATGTAAATCCAGTTCCTTTTTTATTTAAATCTTGTGAAATATCTAAACTTGGTCTTGATACTTTCATTTCATTTTGTTTTAATATATTATCAATTCTTTTGTTTTCTTTTTTTAATTCTTCATTTAATTTTTCTAAACTTTTTATTGTATTATTTTTTTTCCTTGATTCTTCTTTTAATTCATAAACATCTTGAATTAATTTTCCATTTTTTGCATTTAGAGTTTCTTTATCTTTTGTTATTGTTTCTATTAATTTATTCAAACTTTCTATTTTTTTATCTTTTTCATTTATTATTATTTCTTTATCTTTTAATAAACTGAATTCTTTTAATTTTGCTTTTAATTTTTCATTTTCAGCATTTAATGATTTAAAATTTTCTAATTTATCTTCTGCAGATAATAATTTTTCTTGAGTATAATTTAATTTAAAAGTTAATGATTTTTTTTCTTCTTCTAATTTCTTTTTTAAAGATTCATTTTCATATTTTAATTCTTTTAATTCATTAGTTAAAGTAGAATTTTTTGCTTGTTCATTAATTAAATCTTCTTTTAATGAAGAATTATTTTCTTCATTTTCTTTTGCTCTTTCAATTTGCATAAGTGCATCTTTATATTTACAATCTAATTCATCATTTAATTTAATTAAATTATTAATTTTCTCATTTTTATTATCAATTTCTTTATTTAATTCTGAAATTTGTTGTAAAGTACTTTCATCAGGTTTTCCTTCTTCATTATTATTTTCAATAGTAGAATAATAATCATCAGTTTGTTTAGTATATTTTTCCTTTATATTTAAATATAAAGCAATTAAATCATTATCACAATTTTCTAAATTATCTAATGATTCCTTATTAGATGATATTGAAGATATAAAAATTATCATTTCTGCTAAAAGTATTAATTGATTTTTATCTTTTTGAATAATATCATTTATATTTAATAATGATTTAAAATCAGTTTGTGAATTAAATGTTGTTGATTTTGGATGTTTTAATAAATATTTCATAACTGTATCTATTATACTTACAAAATTTCCATATCTTATTCCATAATCTGTATCTATTGTTACGTTTATATTTCCAATATTTGGTTCAATTGATGTTAATAATTTTTCTATTGTTACTTCATTTGATAATTCATCTATTGATTCTATTGGATTTGATTGAAATAATTTAAAAATTGAATTCATCTATATTTTAAATTTTTTAATGTATGTTATATATTTTTTAACTTACTAATGATAGTATTTGAGTTACATCTGGTATGTGTTCAAAATTCATTTAAATTTTTAATATAATTATATATAATTAAATTTATTATTTATTACTTTAATAATTATTCATTTAATAAATGAAAATAAAATTGATTTTATAATATATTAATTAAAAAAAATAAATTAATTTTATTCATACATAAAATCATCAATTTCAAGTTCTTTTTTTTTATTTTCAATAATGATTTTTTTTTCTTTTTTAATAAATACATTATAAGATTTTTCATCCTGTTTTTTTCTAGGTAAAAAATATATTTTATTATTCCTTTGATCTATTTGTTCTTTTAATTTTTCAAGTTTATTATCATCATTTTCTTTTTGAAGTTTAGTTTTTAATATTTTATTTTCTTTATCGATTTTATTAAAAATTTCCTTTGATTTTAAATAATATATACTATTTTTGTCTTTATAAATCTTAATTTTATTTAAAATAAAATTTATATAAAATTCTATTTTTTCTAAAAAATAAATCATTTCATCTTCTTTTGTATGAATAAATTGTAGATTCTTATCTTCAATTTTCAAATCAAGTTGTATACAAGTTTGATACAAATTAAAAATAAAAAAATATAGTTTACTTTTAAATTTTAGTAATGGGAATGGTATATTTATTTTTAATTCTTTTTGATTTATTTTTATATTTTCATTTTTAATTTTTTTTTGAATATCTGATTTTTCTTTTAATAATGAATCATTTGTCAATTTTAATATATTAAATTCTTTTTCTTTTTGATATAAATTCTTATTGAAATACTTAAGTTCAAATTTTATTTCATTATCAACATTATTTTTTTCTTTTTTTAAATTTTGAATTTCATATTTTAAATCATTATAATAATTTATATAATTAATGCTATAATTTTCATATTGTTTTAAATGTTCCAATATATCATCAATTGTAGAATATTTAAGATGATATTTGTAATCTCTAATTTTTTTTATATCATTTTTAGGAATTGAATTAATATGTTTTATATTGTCTTTATTTCCAATATTTAATTCATCAAATTTTTTTTTTGTTAATACACTTTCAATTTTTTTTTTAATTGATATATTTATTAAAGTTCTCTTTTTAAGAATTTTTTTTTCTTTTTTTACTAAAGGTGTTTCTGTTATTAATTCTTCATTTTCTTTTTTTTTTATATTTCCCAATATTTTTTCATAATTTTCATCTGATGATTCAATTATTTCTTTATAATAATCAGGAATGTCAATTTTTTTTTCAAAAATTTTAATTTGTAAATAAAGCCATTTTAAAATATTATTTTTTACTTGTTGTATTTTTTTAATTTTATCTTCTAAATTAATTTTTTCTAATTTAAGTTGCATCAATTTTTCAATTAAAAAACCATTTTTTTCTTTTTCGATATCTTTTTTAGAATTAATAAATTTTACATAATCATTAAATTTATTAAAAAATCTATTTTTTGTAATATTTAAAGCATTATCAATTGATTTAATTGATTCATTTATTTTTTCAATTTGATCATTTTTTATTCCTTTTAAAGTATCAGATTTTTCATTTTTAATATCAATTGTATAATTTAATAATAATAATTCTCTAGTTTTATTTACTAATTGATTTCTATTATCTCTATTTCTATTTATATAAATTAATTTATTTTCAATATTTGGTTTTTTTTTTAAATGAAATAAATTTGAATTATTTTTTTCTTTTTCAAATATCCTTATTAATTTAATATCTTTATTATTTTTATTATAAAAACTTAAATTATGTTGATTTGATATAGTTGAATGATTATGATGATTTTTATTATTTGATGTATTTATTAAAGGTATTTCTGTTAAATAAAAATTAAGATTTGAATCATTTGAATCAATATAATAATCTTTATTATTTAATGTTACTTTTAAATCAATTTTTGGTCTTGTTTTTCTCCTTTTTGTTGATGTAAATATTGTAGTTCTTTTTGTTGATGGAGATGTAGATGAAATTGAAGTATTATTAAATAAATTTGATTTATTCAAATTAATATTTAATGAATGATTATTAGTATAAAATTTTCCCCTTTCTTTTAATCGTCTTTCAAAAATATTAACATTTGAATATTTTCCTTTAGCTATTATGGTATTAAATTCTTTCTTCATTTTATTTATTCTTAATTAATATAAATTTATTGTTATTTTTTTAAAAAAGAATATAATGAAAAATAAATAATTATATTAAATAAGTAATATTATTAATGAGTTTTTTTTATATTCCTGTAAATCATTTAATTTTTACATAAAATCATTAATAACATTCATAATAAAAAATAAAAAACATTAAATTAAAATATAAATATAAAAAAAACTCAAATAAATATAAAAAATAATGGAAGGTACAGAAGATGCATTATCTTTTAGTTCCAATAGTTCAGAAGAAGAAAAAATAACTGATACATTAAAAGTAAATATATAAAATAAAAATCAAAAAAATTTTAAAATAGATATTTGTATGGATAAATGGAAAAAAAGCATCAAATTCATTTCAAGTTGAAATAACCTCTTCAATAAATTCATATAAAAGATTAAAAGAACAAATAAACTATACAGGAAACTTAAATAAAAACATAGAGCAAATGAGAGTATATAACGATAAAGGAATAGAAATAGATGATGCAGATTTAAGTTCCTTACATAATAAAGACATATTATATGTTTCATTAAATGGAGAACCATTTGAAAAAGAAAACATAATTGATACATATGAAAAAATAAAAGTAATAAAAAAAAAAGATAATGATGAAATATATGAAGCTAAAAATTATTTAACAAATAAAGTAGTAGCAATAAAAAAAAAAGATTTATCATCATATAAATTAGATGATATATATTCATTATCAAGAGATGCTCAATTCTTATCATCATTAAAGAATAAAAACATAATAAAAATTTACAATCATTTCAATACAAATACAACATTATATTTAATAATGAAAGAAGCAAAAGGAGGAACATTAGAAGAAGAAATAAAAAAAGAAGGTTTACCTGAAGAAACATGTAAAGAATATTTTAAACAATTATACAATGCTATAAGATATATTCATAATAAAGGAATTATTCATGGTGGTTTAAAACCAGGTAATATAGTTTTTTTAGATGAAAAAAAGACAAAATTAGCAATTATTGATTTTAAATTATCATCATTAAGTCATTCAGATATATCATTAAGTAATAAAATTAAAAATACAACTGCTCCATATATTCCACCTGAAATTATTATGGATATTGATGAAAAAAGTATTCCTACTGTTGATATTTGGGATATGGGAATTATATTATATGAAATGAAAATTGGGAAAGTACCTTTTAAAGGAAAAAATGTAGATGAGACTTTTAATTTAATTATGAATGAACCACTTACTTTTCCTCTTAAATTTAAAATTTCTGAAACATTTTTTGAATTGATATTTGGTTTATTAAAGAGAAATATTCATGAAAGAATTGATATTAATTCTCCTTTATTTGATCAATGGTTTTCTGATAAAAAGTAATTTTTATATTTTTTATTTTTTTCTAGTCCTAAACTTATGAATTTTAAAGAATATGAAAATTTAGGTAAAGTTCATAAAAGTGGATTATTTTCTGATAGTAAAAGAAGGAGTAGTTTAAATAAAAATGTTACTGCAATGAAAGATCCTATTCCTATTAGAAATTCTAGGAGAGGTAAAACTCAAGTTACTACTGGGAAATTAAATTTAGGAGATAATTTACCTAGTTATATGCAGGGAACTCAATCTTCTCAACATAAAGGTAAGAAAGCTTCTATGTTTAAAAAATAAATTATTATTAATTAAGGTATATTGAAAAAATTTTTTAAAGTTTTATAATTTTGAAAATTAATTTAACAAAAATTAAAATTATTCAACTATTAAAAATATTGATTTTCACTATTTTTTATTTTTTTTTTAAACAGTTGTAAAAAAGAAAAAATTAATAAAAATAAATTAATTTATTTATTAAAAAAAATATAAAAAAACCAAAATGTCAAAACAAAAATTTGATTCAAAAACAACTAAAAAACTAATATCAACATACAAAAACACAATATCACATTATACAGCAGAAAACGAAATGTTAACATCACAACTTCAAGATTTAAAAACAACATTATCTCTAAATCAAAATTTATTATATGATTTTATAACAAAATCAATAGGTGAGGATGATGAAATAACAAATTTGATAAACGAAAGTAAAAATTTATGGCAAGAAAATGAACAATTAATAAAACAGAAAAATGATTTAGAAATGAAAGCCTCAAAATTACAAGAATTAATAGAAGATACTCCAACTGAAATAAGAGAAGAAATAAAATTAATAAATATATCGAATAATAAAATGAAAAATGAATTAATTCAAAAAGATAATACTATAAAAAAATTAAAATCTGAATTAGAAAAAGCTCGTAAAAATGCATTATTTAAAACAGCAAGAACAGAAATTTTAGTAACAGAACCAACAAAAACAAATGTTGAAATAAATCATGAATTATTAAATACTAAAGCAATTTTAGCAAAAGTTTCTAATATGCATGCTTTAGAAAAAAAAAAAGCAGCAAGATTAGATAAAGAAGTTAAAGCATTACAAGATGAAGTTATTGCTTTGAGAAGAAATACTACTTTAGCTGATAATAATAATAATGATGGTGTTATTAATACTGATGGGAATAAATTAGATGATAAAAAAAATTCTAAAACTATTTCTAATACTATTAATGGGAAAAATGATAAAAAAAATAATTTAACTCAGAATCAAGGGAAAAAAAATGAAAATGAATTTGAAGATAGTGATGAAAATGATGAAGAAAGTGAAGAAAATTCTGATGATATTGAAAATATTGAAACTGAATTAAAAAAGAAAAAAAAACCTAAGACTAAACAAAAGGAATTAGATATGTTAACTGAGGAATTTAATAAATTGAAAAAACAAAATGAAGAATATGAAAAAAAAATTCAAAAATATAAAAATATATATAAGGATATGAAACAGAAAATTAAAAATTTAAACCAAATGTCAAAAAGTCAAATTAAAAGTGAGAGAAGACACAATCTTAATAATATTAATTTACCTGCTTCTTCTACTGATGATGCAACTAGTCATAAAAATATATAAAAATTATATAAACATTTAGTGAAACTTTTTATTATTTTTGAAAATAATTTTTTAATTATATTATATTTAAAAGTTTCTTTTATTTAAAAATAAAAAATTCTCATATTAAATAATTTCTTTTAAGAAAAAAAGATGAAATAATATCAAAAAATATAAACTAAAAAAATAAAAAAAATAAAAAATCATAAATATAATAAAATAAAAATATAAAAAAATGCAACATCCAAAAAATATCACAAACATAAGAAGAAGAAGTACACAAACCTTATCAAAACCAATTGTCCAATTTAATAATAACCAAAATTCAAAATCTCAAAATTCTGATATAGACGAAGACCCAAATTCAATTAATCCAATATCATCAAAATCAAAATTTACTACATCAAATTCATTATCTCCTTCAAAAATACATCAATTAAAACGTCCATTATGGAAAAAGAGAATAGCTAAATTTCTGGATTCAGCTCCAGTATTAATTTTCATGTCAATTTTAACAGTTTATGCACTTTTTGCAGCAGATATTCAAGCAGCATGGTGTCGTGTTAATATAGATTATGGATTTAACGTATTACAATGTATATTAATTGGTATTTTTTTCCTTGAATGGATACTTAATATTGTATCTAAAATTGATTATACTTGGAGTTTTTTTTTCTGGTTAGATCTTGTTGCTACAATTTCACTTCTTCAAGATTTAGATTGGGTTATTAATCCTATTATGGGTTATGGTTCGGCTAGACAAAGATCTTTTAAATCTAGTGTACAAGCTGCTAAAGCTATGAGTAAAGTTAGCAGTGCCAGTAGAGCTACTAGAGTTTTAAGAGTTATCAGAATTGTGAGATTGATTAGAATGGTTAAGTTGTATAAGAGTGTTATTACTGCTAGGGAAATTCAAGAGAGAGTTAAAAAACAACAAGACCTTGATGCTAAGAATAGAATTGAGAAAAATATAGAATCAAATGATACTACTTTGAGTAAGAAGGATTATATAATTGGAAGAGGGTCTATTAATCCAAGTATTAATATTGATAATAAAGATTCTGGTTCTGTTAGTGAGAATTTGGTTAATGTTAATGAGGAAAATAAAAATGGAGTAAATATCAATGATAAAAAAATTAATGATATAAAAAATGATAATAAAACTAATGATAAAAATGATGGTAATAATAATAATAATGATAATAATGATAATAAGAAAGATAATATTGCAAATGGAAAGAATGTTCCAACTGAAACAGAAAGAAATAATGTTAAAGAAACAGAAAATAATTTATTATTACCAAAAGAAAATAAAAACACAAATAATAATGAACAAGATAACAAAAATGAAAAAAATAAAAATAAATTTGAAACACTAAAAGAAAAAGAAGATATAGCAACAACAACAAATGATAATAATAGTTCAATAGATGATATGGATGAAGAAGATTTAGAAAAAGTTGTAAAAGAATCTCGAATTTCAAAAATTATATCAGATTCTCTTACCCAAAAAGTAATAATATTAATATTAATTTTATTAATTGTATTCCCAATTCTTTCAGATGACTTTTTTGCAAATACAAGTATAACATATGAATTAATAGCCCAAATAATTTCAGCAAGTTATGATTTATTTGAATCTCAAAATAAAATTTTACAAAGTGAAATATTATATGGATTATTTGATAAAAATTATCCTGCTTTAAATATTAGTTACAATGGTACATTATTATATAACGATTCACGTTATTGGAATAGAACTGATTATTTTAGATATAAAGAAGTTACTACAGTTTTTTCAGCTGATGGTCAAGTTAATATTGTTTATTCTTTACTTAAAGAAACACAATTAACTGGTCTTTTAAATATTTTTCAAACTATTTTTGTTTGTATTATGCTTTCTGGAGCTGCAATTTTATTTGAAAATGATGCTAAAAAATTAGTCTTAAGTCCACTTGAAATTATGATTGAAATTGTTGATAATGTTGCAAAAGATCCAATTAATGCTAAAAATATTGATGAATTACAAACTGGAGTAAAGGCAATTTTAGATGAGGAAGAAGGTGAGAAAGAAAAAGCAAAAAAAAAGAAACATGGAAATCTTGGTAATAATGCTACTGTTGCAGTAGATGATAAAAATAATAATGATGAAGAAGAAAATTATGAAGTTTCAGTTATTAAAGCTGCAATTATTAAAATTTCAGCTTTACTTGCAATATCATTTGGTGAAGCAGGAGGTGAAATAATAAAAAAAAATTTAACAAGTGGACAAGATTTAAACCCTCGTTTAAAAGGTAAAAAAAAAACAGCAATTTTCGGTTTTTGTGATATAAGACAATTTGAAGAAATAAACTTAGCATTAGAGGAAAAAACAATATTATTAATAAATGAAATAGCAGATATAGTACATTCAAGTGTAGATAAATTTGGGGGAGCTACAAATAAAAATATAGGAGAATCCTTTTTAAATGTATGGAAATTTTATAATGAAGTTCCAGTAAGAGACAAAGATGGAAATTTAACAACACAAAAAAAGGATAATTTACTAGAAATTGATCCAACAAATCCAATGGTAGCAATTACAGCAGATTCAGCATGTTTAGCATGTTTAAGAGTAATAATGAAAATAAATAAATCATTTAATATATTAAATTATAGTCATAATGAAGAAATTTTAAAAAGAATATCAAATTTTAAATTAAATATGGGATTTGGTATTCATATTGGATATGGTATTGAAGGGGCTGTTGGTTCAACATATAAAATTGATGCTTCATATTTAAGTCCTAATGTTAATATTGCTGCAAGATTAGAAACTGCAACAAGACAATTTGGATTAAGTTTATTAATTTCTGGTCCTTTATATAATTTATTCAGTGATGAATTGAAAAGAATTTGTAGATATATTGATTGTGTTTATGTTAAGGGAAGTGTACAACCTTTAGATTTATATACTATAGATGTTAATTTGAATTTAAAACCACAGGAAAAAAAAGATATTATAATTATGAATAATAAAGAAAAAAGGAAAAGATATGCTGAAAAGAAAGAAAATTTTCAAAGAGAGATTGAAGTTTATAAAAGTGTTACTAGGTTAGTTTTTCAGAAAAGTAATTATTTAGAATTGATTAATACTAAAAGAACAAGTGAATTTTATTATAATTGGGATGAAGGGATTAGTGCTTATAAAAAAGGTGATTTTACTACTGCTGGTGATAAATTTAAAAGATGTTTAAAATTATTTCCTGATGATGGACCTGCTAAAACACTTTTGAAATATTTCGAAAATAGAAATTATAAAGCTCCAGAAGGATGGATTGGAGTAAGAGAATTAACTTCTAAGTAATTGTTTGAGTTATATTTAAATTTTTATTTTTTCATAATTATTAATGATGAAGATATTTATCTTTTAATTATGTGGTATTAATTATTATAATTTGATATGTTGTAGGTTGATTTTATATATATTATTTTAATACTTTATTTTATTTTATTTAGTCATATTTTATATAATATATGATTTAAAAAATAAATAATTTTAAAGAAATTTAATAATTATTAAAAAAAAAAATTAAAAAAATGTCAAATATAAAGAAATTATTCCATTTAATATTAATATTAAATATTATCAAATTTTTAAAAACCCAATGTTCAAAAGGTCAAGTTATGAATAATAATGAATGTGTAAATTGTTATGATTCAAAATGTGAAATTTGTTTTTTACCTTCATTAGGTTCTTGTAAATCATGCATTGACAATTATGAATTATATCAAGGATTTTGCTATGAACAATGTAACTCAGTTAACAATTGCAAAATATGCAATAAAGAAGAAAATAAATGTATTTTATGTAAAAAAATGTGTAATGTTAATTCAAATGGTAAATGTTCATGTACAATAAAATATTTTACTATCGTAATATGTATAACAATTCCTATAATAGTAATATTATTTTTATTAAAATTTTTATTAACTTCTGCATCAGCTAAAGATTTTAGTAATATTCCTCATATTATTATTTATCCTGAAATGCAAGATATTCCAAGAACAAGAGATACAAAATTTCTAAGTAAAGAAAATGCAACTAAAGAATTTAAAGAAAATGTATTTATTTTTGAAGATTATAATAAAAAATGTGATTATTGTAAAAGTAATATTTGTAATATTTCTTTGAATTGTGGGTGTGTTTGCTGTTTTGAATGTCAAAAAAAATTATTAAGTAGTAATAAAATATGTTTAAATTGTAAAAAAGAAATTAATAAAATGGAGCAAGTTACTTGTAGTATATGTTTTAATAATAAAAAAGAATTATCTAAATTTAAATGTCAATGTAGTTTAGTATGTTGTAAACAATGTTATATTAAATGGAGATTAAAGCATAATTTCTGTCCAGCATGCAGGAAAAATTTAAATATAATTAATGAAAAAATTTATAAATCTAAATAATAATTTTATTTGTGGAATCTTTATTGAATATTTTATAATTTCTTGTATTTATTGAATTAACAAAGTGGGTGGGTTGTCTTTAATTAGTTGAATTTTAATTATAAAATAAAATTATTAGTTTTATTTCTATTTTAAATTATTTTTAAATAATTAATTATTTTATAACGATAATTTTAAATAAAAAATGAATCATGATTTAATTGGTATTAAAGAATTATTAAAAATTCAAAATAATCAAATTAATAGAATTAAGTTCTATACAAGAATTGATAATGAAAAATATTTAAGAGAACATCCAGAAATTGAATTTATTATTCAACAATTTTTAGTTAAATTATTAGAAGATCAACCAAGAAATTGTATAAGTTATGCTGGAAATTTTTTCCATACTACAGATTTTAGAACTGCTTATGAAAAAGAAGTTGATGCTTTATTAAATCCTAATAAAGAAGATAAAAAAGTTGAAGCTATAATTGAAGAAGAAGAAGAACAACAACAAAAAGAAATTGATAAAGAAATTGAAAAAATTGAGGATCAATAAAGAAATAATAATATTTTTAATAAAAATTAATGAATATCAAAATGGTTAATTTTTTTTTATTTTTAAATTAAATATATCAATTTTTTATAAAAGTGCTTAAATATTATTTCAATATTGAAAAATATTATTTTTAAATAATTCATCTATAAAAAATGATTAAAACTATTTTTAAATATTTTATAATTCCAAATATAATAATTCTTATAAAAAAATAAAAAAAAAACAAAAAATAATATTGTTAATAATTAATTCTAAAAATTTTAGTAAACAACATAATTCTTAAAAAATAAAATGGAAATGGCATTAGAAGCCACAAACCAACGTGGCAAATATCAAATATACTTAATATTAATAGTCATATTTCTCCCATTTACAACTTACATTATAGCAGCAGGATATCCATATTTAACAAATAAACCAATATTATATTGTCAACCTAAATCAGATCCCTTAATAGAATATACAAAATGTGACATGACAGAATATTGTAAAAATCAAAATTTATATAATACTAAAATTGATAGGAAACATAGTATTGATGGATTAGCTAGTAAATATAAATTATATTGTAATAGATCATATTTAGCACCTTTTTTAAATAGTGCTTTTTTCTTTGGTGCTGTTATTGGTGTTACAATTTGTGCTAATTACCCTGATCGAATTGGTAGACTTCCAGTATTGAAATTTTTAATGATTATTAATATAATTGCTCAAATTAATTATTTATTTAGTTTATCTTTTTCTCATGTTATGATTGTTGCTTTTTTTAGTGGATTTGCTACTTATTGTAATAGTGTTTTATCATTAATGATTGTTGAAACTATGGATCATACTTGGAGTGGTCTTGTTATGAGTGCTAGAAGTGCTTCTTATGGTTTTGTTGGTATTGTTTTAGCTTTTTATTTTATGATTATTAATTCTTTGAAATTATTATTATTAATTAATGTCATTATTTCTTGTTGGGGTTTTTGGCTTGTTAGAACTTACTTTGTTGAAAGTGCTAGATGGTTAAATTCTAAAAATAGAATTAATGATGCTATTAATTGTCTTCAAAGAATGGCTGAGATTAATGGAAGTAATGAACAATTTAAAATGTTTTTAGAAGTAAATAAAGAACTTTTAGAATCATCAAAACAAGAAATTGAAGAAATAAAAACAAATTATAACATAGTTCAAATATTCCAATTAAAAAGTCAACAAAGATATATATTTAATTTAATGTATATTTGGTTTTTTGTAACAGTATGTTTTTATGGTAATTTCACAGCATTAAATCAAGGTTCAGGAAATATTTTTATAAATAGTATTCTATCATATACAGGAGAAGTAATATCAGAAATGAGTTCAGGAATATTAGCAAATAAATTTGGTAGAGTTACAGTAACAGAATCATTATCTTATTTAGGTGGTTTTGCTTTTATTTTAAGTTATTTTTTAGGACCTGATCATCAAGGTTTAAAAACAATAATTTTATTTATTTCTAGTTTTGGATTTGCAGGGTCTTTAAATTTATTATATATTTATACTAATGAATTATTCCCTTTAAGTATTAAAGCTTTAACTTTTGGTTTTATGTATTTAATGTCTAGAGCTGGTGGAGTTGCTATACCTATTTTTTTAAGTAGTTCTTATTATCCTCTTATTATGGGAAGCTTGTCTGTTTCTTGTGGATATTTAATGGGGAAATTACCTGAGACTCTTGGGAGAAAATTAGAAGATGATGTACCTGAAGCTGTTAGACATTATTCTATTTTATCAATTGCTCCTATTGATCAAGAAAATTTGAAAATGATTCAATTAAGTTTTAATGCTGGTAAAAATGAAAGTTTAAATCATGAACATTTTAGATTGAGTTTTGAGAAACCTACTCAACCTATTGCTTTAAGTGAGAGGTTTTAATATTTTTATAATTAAAATTAAGTGTTTATTTTAATTAATAATTTATAATATTATTTAAAATTTAGTGTATCTTGAATAATGATTTTAGATTTGTAACTTTTTAAATTTAGTTTATTATATTTTAATAATTAAATTTTTATAGAAAAAAAAATTTACATTAGATTAAATTATTAATTGTTTCTGTTACCCAAAAACTTTTTTGAACAATAAAAGCTGAAATTGTAGGAATTTGTAAATCACAAAGAAGCTCTGTATTAATTAAAACTAATAAAAAATTATTTTGAATAATTATATCATTTTCAATATTTATATCATTAAATAATAATTGAGATTTATCTTTAATATTTTTATCAATTGAAAAATCAAATATTTCAATCTGATTTAAATAAGTAATTTGATATTTTTCATCATCATTTGATAATTGAATTGCATTTAAAAAAGATGGTTTTTTATATATATTCTTCCCTTCAATTTTAAAAGAAGGAATTAAAATTCTTTTCATTGATTTTAAAGGTTGATTATTCATTTTCATATAAACTCTTTGAAATTCATCATATATATTATCTTCTTCTGAATTCATATTTATTAAATCATTTATATTTGAATTTTCTTTTAATTCATATATTATAAACGATAAATTGTCAATTGAAGTTCTTAAAAAATAAAAATATTCAAAATCATTATCATTTTCATTTTTTGTATAACTAAATACTTCAATATTTTCATTTGATATTATATTATATTTATATCCATTATAATTTGTTTGAATTATTGTTTCAAAAGATGATTCAATTTTCATTAATGAAATTGCTAAATGTTCATTTTTTAAAATTTCTTTATTTATTAAATCACTTAATTCATTTAAATTATTTTTTATAAAAGAATTAATATCATTTGATGTACCAAATTGTGTTTGAATAAAATCACTAGTAATTTTCTTAAATTTATTTGGTTTTAAACTTTTTAAAAATTCTCTGAATTTAGAATCAATATTAATATCATCAATTGTAAAATTATATTGAGAAATTAAATCTTCAATTATTGACATAACACCAAAATTATTTAATTCATTCATTTTTCTTGAAGTGTTTTCAAGAATATTATTAATTGAATCTAAAGAAATAATACAAGATGTTTTTAATTGAATTATATTTTTACCACTTTGATTTAAAATTGATTCAGGAGACAAATTTGGATTTGAAAATCTATATTTAATTTTTCTATTTTTACCATCATTTTCCATATTTACCCATTTAAATTTTTCATTTTTAATATTTTTTTCTAATGATTCAATTAAGTAAAATTGACCATTTTTAATTCCATAATATAAATCTAATCTTAATTCATCAAATTCATAATTATCAATACAGAAATTTTTTATTAATTGTAATGATGTAGATAAAATTTCTGATTCAATTGTACATATTAAAGATATTTTTATACTTTTACATAATTGAATTGGATCATAACATATAATTGATAATCCTTTTATATTTTCCCCTTTTTCAATTATTAAAATTTTTGGATAAATTCCTTTCATATAATAATTAATATCATTACTAATATGAAAACCTATTTTTTGTTCTTCTGGAATAATATTAATAATGCTTTTATATTTTGAAATAAAATCAGAAACAAAACCCGAATAAATTTTAATATTTAATGATATATTGTCTTCATTTAAATTATTATTTATAATTTCTTCTTTATTTACATTTTTTATATTTTCTTTTATTTCTTCTTCATTTTTAGATAATGTTATAGTTTGAGAATGTATATCATTTATATTATTACTTTGTTGGCTTTCTGAAAATTCATTTTTTGATAAATTTTTTTTTAAACTTTCCTCTTTTTCAATATTTATTTTTTTATTTAGAGTTTTATTTATAAACTCATCAAAAGTTAAATTATCATCTTTTAAAAAAATAATATTATTATTTCTTTGATTTTTTTTATCATCAATTTTATTTTTTTCATCATTATTTCTTGTATTATAAATTACTTCAATTTTCCTTTTTGGAATATCAATTTTTGTTTCTTCATATTTTAATTTTCCTTTACTAAAACTTCTTTCATAATTATTAATATATTTACTAGTTGTTAGAATATTTATAGGAATTTGTTTTTTAAAACCACTCTTTTTCTTATTAAAATGATTATAAGATTTAATTGATTTATTTGTATTTAATCTTTTATTATTACCATTCTTTTTTTTATTAATTTTATATTCATAGTTTGTTTCAATACTTTTATTTAATTTTGCTGTTGACTTTGTTGAATTAAGTGAATGACTTGAATTATTATTTAATGAATTAAAATAACGATTATTTATATTTTTTTTGTATTCATTTATTAAAATCTCATTTAATAAAATATATTGATATTTATTTATTTTATCAATCATATTATCTTCAATTGGAATAATAATATTTTGTTCAGGTTTACTATTTGAATTATTAGATAAAGAAGTTAAAAAAGGATCATTTTCATTTGAAAAAGAAAAATATTTTGATAGATTTGAGGTATATAAAAAGTCTAAATCATTTCTCATTTCAAGTAAGTAATTACTATAATAATTATTAATTTTTCCATTTTCAAATTTATTATTAAATAAATCATATCCTATAATTTCTCTTAATTTAATAAAATTTTCAACTATTAATATTGAAGTTCTTCTTAATTCAGTTAAAGTTTCTTTTTCAATTTGAATTATTTCATCTATATCTTTATTTCTAATTATATTCATTTCATTATCATATTTTTTAAGTAATAATATATAATTTTTCCTTTTTTCAATATTTAAATTTATTTCTTTTATTAAATTATTAATTGAATTTAAATTATTTATTTCATAATTAAAAAAGCATTCTCTAATATTTAAACTTAATTGAAGAGAAAATTTATCAAAAATTGTTTGATAATATTTGTTTACTCCTAATTGATCCCATAAAAATTTTATTTGATTATACAATGGATCATTTAATAAAATTGAATTATTATTTTTTGTAATTTTTAGTTTGTCAGATGAATGAATTTTATTATGAAGAGTACTATAACTTTTTGAATTAATTAATGATTGTTTATTTCCTAATTTTGATATTATTTCATTTCTACTTATTATTCTATTTTTATTATTTGATTCAAGTCTTAATTTTTTTGGTCTTAATAAATTCAATTTATCAACATTATAATTTGGAAATTTATTTTCTAAATTATTCAATTTAATATTTAAATATTCTTCTCTTTCTATTTCAAATCTTTTTTTATCTTTTGAATTGATATTCTTTTTTTTCATATTTTTATTTATTTTTTTAAAATGTTGAATGAATAAATTTAAATTTTATTCTTATTTAAATTAATTATTTTAATATATATAACCTAAATTTTAATATTATTAATTAATTTTTATCTTATAATCATATTTTTTAATTTATTTTTTTTTCTATAATATTTTTCACTTTATAAATTTCTTTGAAATAATTTTGTAATTCTTCATTGTCTATTTTATTTTGATTTCTTTTTAATAATTCATCACATAAATTTTGATAAATCTCAATTTCATTTTCAAAAAATATTTCTCTTTCATGATTATTTAAAATTACATCTTCTGCTTTTTTATACCCATCATTTAAATTTCTTCCATCACCACAAAAATATTTTAATATTAAATTACTGATTTCAGCTTTTTCAATTAAACTTTTAATATAATTTGGTAAATCATTAATAGGACCTTTATAATTAATATTTTCAATAATATCATTTAAAAATTCATCATCATTTGAATTTTTATTAGAAATTAAATTTATTTTATTATTTACATGATTATATTTGTAAGTAAAAGTATTATTTGAATTATTTTTATTATTTTTAATATTATTATTTTTTTTAATTTCATTCAAATAGCTATTATTATTTTTAATTGAGGAAATATTAAAAAAATTTTTATTCAATTTTTTTGCTTTGGCTTTATTAGTATTTAATTTATTTTCAATATATTTATTTATATTTGAGGTAATTTTTACATTTGTTTTATAATCATCTGGTATATTTGATAAATCATATTGAGATAAAGATCTTATAGATTTCGATAAAGCAATTTTACTATCTCTATTTTTCTATATTAGTAAACTATTAAAAATTTACTTTTTGAATATTACTAATTTCATTTTTAATTTCATTAATATCAAATTTCATTTTTTGAATTCTTAAATCAAAAGGATCCATAATTAAAAACAATTTAAATTTAATTTTAATAAATTTTAAAAAAAAATAAAATTCTTTTATTCAAAAAAAAAGTAACTTATAAAATTAAAAAAAAAAAATAAAACAAAAACATATGAAATTAAATTCCATTTTATTAACATTTAAAAATAAAAAAAAAAACAACATCCTTATCCAACTTTATAAAGTAAAACAGAAATTTGACCAACAGAAAAGAAAATATAAGTTTTTTCTTCATGAGAAAAAGAAGAATAAAAATTTTTCCCAACAACACAATGCCAATTAGGTTGATATTTCTTATCAAAAAATTCTTTCATTTGTCTACTTACTTCAGCTTCATTAATTTCAGTATGACCTAGAAAAACTTTTGCTTTTGTTTCTGCATCTTTTTTCATTTCACTTGTAATATCCATATCTGTTGATATCACGTTCATTTTTTTTTAATTTTAATTATAAAAAAAAATTTTTATTTTTCTCTAAAAATGTTTTTATTTTTTTAATTTCTAAAAAAATAAAAAAAAAGGAAAAAAAAAAATTTTAAACTAAATTCATTTTAAATTTATTTCTTAAACAAATATTAAAAACTATTCTAAAAATGATAAAAACAAAAAATTTCAAAAGTAAAACTGGAAAAAACCCTCAAAAAATTTTAAATCAAAAAAAATTTTAATTAACAACATCCAGTTTTATCAACAGCTCCACCAGTTTGATTATTAAGAACAATAGGTTTAGTAGGAATAAATCTAATAAAAAATTAAAAAAAAATAAACTTACATTTCATCTTCCTTTGAATTTCTCTTAAAAGCTAATCTAGCAATTTCTTCAAAAGCTTTATCAACATTAGTTTTTTCCTTAGCAGAAGTTTCAAAATAAGGCATATGACTTTTAGTTTCACAATATTGTTTAATTTTAGTATCAGGAACTTTTCTTTCTCCTTCTTTATCACATTTATTACCTAAGAGAACAAAAGGGAAATTTTCAGGATCTTTTGGATTTAATTGATTTAAAAATTCTTGTCTCCAAGTATCAATTGTTTCAAATGATTTCATATCAGTTAAATCACAAACTAAAACACAACATTCTGAATTACGGTAAAATGATGCTCCCATTGCATGAAATTTTTCTTGTCCTGCTGTATCCCATAACTATAAAATTTTTTTTTTTTGTTTTTTTTTATTTTATTATTATATTTTTTTATTTTTACTTGTAATTGAACTACACTTCCATCAATTGTTATTTCTTTTGTTAAAAAATCTGCTCCGATTGTTGATTTGTATTGCATTGAAAATTGTTGTTTTACATATCTAAAATATGATAAAAAGTTTTTTTTATTTTTTTTTATTTTTACTGATTTAATAATGAAGTTTTTCCAACACTATTTTTATGTTATTTTTTTTATTTTACCCTGCATCTCCGAGGATAATAACTTTCAATAAATATTTCTTTCTTGAAGACATTCTTTAATGTAAAATATTATCTTTTTTAATATTTTATTTAAATAATTGAAGTGGAGAAAAAATTTTTTTAATAATTTTATATTATATTATATTTCGGTTGTATTTAGATTAGTAAATTGTTCTTTTTATTTATTTAATTTTTATTGTTTTTTGGATATTTTTATTGTAAAATTAATTATTAATTAAAAATATAAAAAATAAAAAAATATAATTAAATTTGAATCAAAACTAAAATAAATAAAGATACATTACAACATCTTTTTTTTGAATAATTTAATATATTAATTATTGAAAAATATTACATTTCCTTACTAGCAAAACCTAAAAATTTTCCACATAATTCAACAAATTTTTCTTCATCAACTTCAAGTGGAATTTCCTCAGAAGCTTCAGGTAATTCATATTGAAAAGAAGAATTTGCCATAGTTTGTAATCCTTTAATACATCTTTCTTTACTTATTTTTTTTTCTTGTTTTAAATCAAATAATTTAAAAACATTTCTTGCTTCTTCTTCAGTAAAAATTCCACCTCTTAATCCTTGATTTTTATGATTTTCTAATCTTTCTATTAAAAATTCTTTTAAATTTTCTGGTTGACGATATGCAACTGCAGTTGCTAAATCTTCAAATAATTCTACTAGTCTATTTTTTTTTATATAATCATCTGCTTCATTTACTAAATTATTATCTGCTAATTGAAAGACATTTGAAGACATATCAGTTAATTTATAAAATATATTTTTTTCAAATTAATAATTTAAAAAGGTTAATTTTGAATTTTTTTTTTATTTTTTATTTATTTTATATTTGAATTACAAAATTATTTTTTTGGATGAAAAATGATATAATTATTTAATAAGTAAAATAAATTAATTGTTTAGTAATAATTAAATATGTTATAATTATTTTTTAAAATAATAATTGACTAAATTTCAAAACTCTATTTAATGTTTTTTTTTTTGGGAAATTACTCTTTTTATAAATCTTTCCCTTCATACCTTTTATGTTAAATATTCTAATTTCAAATATAGTTGAATCCTTTATTGCAAAGCAATTTTTAAAATTATATTATATTTTTCAAAATTGATATATAAAAGAAAAATTTAATTTTTCAAAAATAAACATTTATTTTTCATAAATCATTAATATTTTTCTGAATTGAAATATAATTTGACAAAAAGCTATATTTCATAAATGATATATTTTTTTTTAAAAATAAAAAAAAATAAAATTATAAATGCAATAATATTTACAAATTTTAACTATCTAAATAAATTTTACCCATTTATTATTTACATATATAATTATACTCATATCATTATAATGAAAATAAAAATGAATTAATTTGAATCTATTGAATTAATACTAGAATCTGTATTAGTTTCAATAGAATAATCAGATTCCAAAAACTCTTTTTCATATATTTTATTTTTTTTTGATATGTTTTTATTATATTGTAATGATATATTTGATAAAAAATAATTATGTTTACATAAAATTAATTTAGGGACTATTTTAATAGGAGTTAAAAATCTAAAAATTAATAATTTTATTTTACTTTTGCTTTGGTGCATTGAGAATATTTTTAGGAAATCCTTCCAATAAACTTTCGTCCATTTTTATATATAAATTAAAATATTATATAATTAAAATAATAAAAATCTTTTAATATATAATTAATATAATAATTATAAAGCAAAATGAATAAAATTGATTAAGAAAATAAGAATAAAAAAAATAATAATTCAAAAAAAAAAATAAAAAATGAAAATTAACCAATAACACCAAGAAAAAAAGTCCATTTTGCAGAAGATTCATCATTTACAATATTAAAACAAAAAGAAATATCAAATTTAGGTGTTATTCATAAATCAAATACAACAATGGATTTATTTGGTTTAAAATCATCAAATTTTTCAAGAATTCAAAGTACAGGAAATTTATCAGCTATAAATCCAAATAAAAAAAATTCAATAAATGATTTTGACTTATTAAGTAATTTAGGAAGAGGTGCATATGCAAAAGTAGTTTTAGCAAGAAATAAATATAATGGAAAATTATATGCAATAAAAATAATAAATAAAAATTTCCTTGAAAAATTAAATAAACAATATGAAGTTCACATAGAAAAATATACTTTAACAAAATTAAATCATCCTAATATTGTAAAATTAAATAAAACTTTCCAAGATAAAAGACATTTATATTTTGTATTAGAATTTTGTCAAAATAAAGATTTAAATTCTTTAATGAGATTAATTGGTACTTTAGATTATAAATTAGCAAAATATTATTCAGCTGAAATTTTATCAGCTTTAACATATATGCATAAAAATGGTATTTATGATAGAGATGTTAAAGCAGAAAATATAGGAATAACTGATTCAATGCATTTAAAATTTTTTGATTTTGGTACTGCTTATATTATAGGAAAATATTTTGATAAAAAAAAAATGAGATTTGTAGAAATTGATAAAGAAATTATAAATGAGAAATTTAATGAAAATCCAGAAGAAGAAGAAATTGAAATTGGAAATTATTTAATTCAAAATTTAAGAAGTGAATTTGTAGGAACTGCTGAATATGTAAGTCCTGAAGTTTTAAATCATAATTATAATGATATTGGTCCTGCTGTTGATTTATGGGCATTTGGTTGTATTATTTATTTATTATTTGAAGGTAAAACACCTTTTAAAGAAAAAAATGAAAGTGATATTTTTAATAATATTAAAAATTTAAATTATACTTTTGATAATAATATTCCAGAAGATGCTAAAGATTTAATTAAAAAATTATTAGTTTTAAATCCTAAAGAAAGAATTGGTTATGGTGATGAAAAAAATAATTATAAAGATATTAGAAATCATCCTTTTTTTAATGATATTGATTTTGATTTATTAGAAGTTTCTGATCCTCCTATTGAAAAAATTGAAATGACTTTAAGAGATTATGGTTTCTTTAATGAAAATCTTGAAGAAAATGATTTAGATTTAAGTGATAATCATTCTAATGTTCATGGATTAAATGATGGAAGTTCTGGTAATGAATTTTCTATTGATAATAAAATGAAAAGAATTAAAAGTATGAATAAATTAGGTTTGATTAATTTATTAAATAAAAAAACTATTGAAGAAGAAAATGAAAATGTTAATGATAAAATTGATGAAAATGAAAAAAAAATTTTAATTCAAGATATGCTTAAAAAAAAATCACCTTGGTTTCATTATAATATGAGATATGTTATATTATATTCCAATGGTATTATTGAATATTATGAACCTGATAAAAAAACTTTAAAAGGTACTATTGAAATTAATGAATTTTGCAAAGTTGAAGTTAAAAATGATTATAAGTTTGAATTATTTACTGATAAAAGAAAATTTGTTTTTAAACATACTATAAATAAAATTGCACATCTTTGGGCTGATAAAATTAATTCAATTATAAAAAAGAAATTGAAAAAATATAAAAAATAAAAAAAAATTTATAATTATACATATGATAATAAATAATTTTTTGTAATGTAATAAAATATATTACAAAAAAAGATTTAAAAAAAAAACAATATTAAAAAAATTTAAATATTATTTTTTATTATATTCTAAATTAAAAACAACATTCAATTAAGTAAAAATAACTAATCAATTTTAATTTTAGAATAAATAAAATATAGAAAAGCAAAAGTAAAAATAACACCACAAGAACCACAAACAAGAGCAACAACAATACTAACAAATCCCATAATTAAAAAATAAACAATAATAGCAGTAAATCTAGTAATATTTAAATAAAGAAAATAATAAATAGAAAGTATACAAATATATAAAGAAGGACTAGCAGAAGTAAAAAAAGATTTCCACCACCAATTATAATCACCTTTACATAAATTTAAATAAACAAAAATAATAGAAATTTCAGAAGATAAAATAACCAAAATTAAAATTGATAAAATTAAAAAAGAAGCAAGATAATAAACTTGATATCTCCACATATAACTTAATAAATATATAAATTCAATAAAAATTGTTGAAAAAGGAATTAAACCAGTTACCCAAATTGAATATTTTAATTTTAAATACCATGGTTTTTGTCCAATTGTTGTTGGTAAAATATTAATTTTACAAGGAAGTTTTATTTTCCTTCTTTTTAAAGCTAAAAAACTTCCTATTAAAGTTAATGGTGTTGATATACATATCCATAAAATTACTAAAAGTGCTATTTCTGATATTTTAAATCCTATACTTGATTTTTCTAAAGTAAATAAAAAACGAACTATTATTAAAATTTTAAGTGAAATTCCAGGAAATAAAATTGATGTTGCTAAAGAATTTTTTAACCATTCTTTCCCATCATTATTCTTATAAACATATGATGATATATATCCTCCAAAAATACTCATAAAACAAAAACAAATTACCATTTGATTTAATAAATTTCCTCTTCTTTCTGGATGAGTAAAACCAATTACATTATATATTAATGATATTATTATTATTAATAATAATTCTATTCCTGTTCCTATTATACAAGAAAATATTATTAAATTTTTTGGTTTTCTAAATACATCATTACATACTTGTTTCCATCCATAATCATCTATTATTTCATCAATTATTACTTTACTATTGTAAACTTCTATATTTTTTTTTATTGCTCTTGTTAAAATGTAAATTAGTAAAAATGAAAATATAAATAATATTATATTTGAAAATATTAATCCTAACCAATGATATTCTTTACTATTTTTAATATAACGATCCCATCGAGAAAAAAAAGTTTTATTACTTTGTCTCCAAATAACATCATAAGTAAATAATATATTACCTTCTTTTAATTCCTGGGCATAAAAACTATTATAATAATCTCTCAAATAAGAAGTATCATTATCAGAAACTAAATCTTCACAATCAAAAATAGTTTTTTGTTCAATTGAAAGAGGTTCAATAGAAAAACCAACAATTTGAAATTTATCATCTTTTTTATTAATATCAATAAACACATTATAATGATTATAAATATAATATTTATCATTATCTTCAAAACCAATTGGAATTCCTCTGAAATAATTAACATAAGTTTCATTAGTATAAACATCAATTGAAGTATAACTTGAAGGTAAAGAATCTAAATAAAAATTAATAAAATAATCTCTATCAATTAACCATTTAAAACGTTTAATATCTTTTTCTTTAAACTTCTTCTCACAAAATAATTTACATGAATCATTAAAATTCATTTCAAGTATAAATGAAGTATATTCTGCTCTAGTTCCGCTTAAAAGTTCTGTAAAAGTTTCATTTGGAACTAATGGAATTTTTTCTCTACATATATTAAGATATTTATATGAAAATGGAATTTGAGTTGTTGTAGAACTTAACATATTTACTACTATTCCTAATGTATCATTTTGAGAATAAAACTAATTAAAAAAAATGTTAATTTTAGTTTTTTATACATAATATGAATCAAATATTCCACATAAGGATTTTGAAATTAAGAATAGAAAAAAAAGATAATAATTCATTTTTAATTTTTTTTAATATATTTTTTTTATTAGTTATATTAATTTAAAATAAAATATATTTTTTAAAATAAATATTGTTAATCTTTTTTTGTATATATTTCAAAATAATATCTTTTTTTTTGTTTTGAATTATACTTTGGGGAT
>Ga0256407_10003049_pt1 | contig 30609 bp, 28 predicted proteins | sample RumenRJG_04DNA_FD_193489 | JGI IMG/M metagenome (GOLD analysis project Ga0256407, IMG submission 193489) | Bovine rumen microbial communities from Lethbridge, Alberta, Canada - RJG_04 | ecosystem: Host-associated > Mammals > Digestive system > Stomach > Rumen | place: Canada: Alberta...
CGTCTGATGTCGATGTAAACGCTCACCCTACAAAAAAAGAAATTCGTTGGCAAAATCCCAATCTTATCTTCAATTTTACGGTATCTGCAATTGATAAAGCGTTAACTTCCGTAAATTATTCAAAAAAGGAAGTATATGAAAACGACTCAAATCCTCTTCCTTTTTACAATACGGCTAAAAGTTCGGAAGATAAAGACGACACATATTTTGTCCAAAATTACAATAAATACGAGAGTAAACCGTCTGTTCAAGTAAATTATGCAGATAAATTCAGACAGGTTTCATCTTCAGTTTCTTTAAATTTTGAGAATAAAAAATTATTGGAAATTAATGAAGATAATAATCAATCGGATGTTATAATCGGGCAGTTGAAAGATACATATATTCTTATAGAAACGCCCGAAGGACTTGAAATAGTTGACCAGCATATTGCAGATGAAAGATTTTTATACGAAAAATTACTTTCTCAAAAAGAAATAACCTCTCAACTTTTGCTAATTTCAGATGTTATTGAATTGGAACCCGAAGAAGTTGAACTATTGGAAAACAACAAAGAAAAATTGTTAAAATTCGGCTATGAAATAAAAAAAGAAGGGGATAATAAAATAATTTTTAAAAGAATTCCCCAAATTTTATCAAAAACTTCACAAGCCGACATTGCAAGAGAACTTATAAATAATATTAACGGAAATCTTGACGATGCTGAAAATCAAATTTTAATAACAACCGCCTGCAAAGCAGCAGTTAAAGCAGGTGAAAAATTATCAATTTGGCAAGCGGAAGAACTTATAAAAAGATGGAGAGCAACAAAGAATCCTCAGGTTTGCCCTCACGGACGACCAATCAGTCGTGTCATTCCGATAAAAGATATAGCAAAGTTTTTTTACAGACAAGATAAATAATTAAAAATATGTTATTATTAATTTCATGATAAAGTTTATCGGTTTATGCGTATTAAATTTAATTCAGTCAATTAAGTACATGCTCGAAGGAAGAGTAAGATTTTCTGCCGTTATATCAAATGCGGCTTCAATAGGTTACGATTCAATACCAATCGCCCTTATAATCGTTTTTATTGCCTCGGTAGTAATTTCTCTGCAAATATCAAAACAATTTTTGATGTCAGGCGGAGAAAGTTATGTCGGCGGTTTTATGGCGGTTGCACTAATTCGAGAACTCGCACCGGGTTTTGCGGCACTTGCAATTTCAGCAAGGGCAGGTACTGCCGTTAGTGCGGAAATTGCTAACATGAAAGTAACTTCTCAGGTTGATGCAATAAAAACACTTAAAGTTGACCCTATAGGATATTACTTTGCACCGAGAATAATTGCCGCCGCAATAACAGTTCCTGCAATCGTCATTCTTGCAGAATTTTTTGGAATTATTGGCGGCATGGTTGTTTCTTATTTTACAATCAACTTGCACCCTGCAAGATATTTAAACTCTGTTTGGCTTTGGATTAACACAAAAGATTTATATATAAGTGTATTAAAAGGCTTTATTTTTGGTGTTTTAATAACCACTGTCTGTGCTACTCAAGGTTACAGTACGGAAGGTGGGGCTAAAAATGTCGGTATTTCAACAACAGAAGCGGCAATTAAAGCAACTGTTATTCTTCTTGCCGCAGATTTATTAATTGCTTTGTTATTCTATTTCTAAACATTTTTTGAAATAAAAATTAAAACATTAAAAAAGTCGGCAATTTTTAGCCGACTTTTTTAATTTAAATTAATTCAATTATTGCAATTATTGATTTCTTGAAGTAATATTTGCCAAACGCTTAAATTCATCAGGTCTTTGAGATTTTGAAAGAGCATCTTCCAAAGTAATTTTACCTGCCTTATACAAATTCTTTAAAGCGGTTTCAAGAGTTTGCATACCGAATTGAGAACCTGTTTGAATAGATGAATAAATTTGAGCCGTTTTTCCTTCACGAATAAGGTTTGAAATAGCTGAATTTACGACTAAAACTTCCTGAGCCATAACACGACCGCTCTTAGTACCGTCTGAATTCAACTTTTGCAACAATGTTTGTGAGAATACGGCAATCAATGAACTTGCCAACTGTATTCTGATTTGTTGTTGTTGTGCTTCAGGGAATACGTCGATAATACGGTCAACAGTTTGGCTTGCAGATGAGGTGTGAAGTGTACCCATAACCAAGTGACCTGTTTCTGCTGCAGTCATAGCCAAGGATATAGTTTCCAAGTCACGCATCTCACCTACCAGAATGATATCAGGGTCTTCACGAAGTGCTGAACGAAGAGCATTTGCAAATGACCTTGTATCTTGTCCCAACTCACGTTGGTGAATAATACTTTTTTTAGATTGGTGAACAAATTCGGTAGGGTCTTCGATTGTAAGAATGTGTTCTGCTCTTGTCTCGTTAATGTGGTCAATCATGGAAGCAAGAGTTGTTGATTTACCTGAACCTGTAGGCCCTGTAACAAGAATAAGTCCTCTCGGTCTTTCCGTAATTTTTTTAACGATTGGAGCAAGACCCAATTGTTCAAATTTCGGAGCAACACTGTTGATTGTACGGAAAGCAGCGGCATAATTACCTTTGTCTTTATATACGTTTACACGAAATCTTCCGAGTCCGTGGATACCGTAAGACATATCCAATTCCCATACTTGTTCTAAAGTTCTTCTTTGTTCGTTATTGAGCATTGGGAAAATCAAATTTTCCATATCCGCAGGTGATAAAGGTGCATAATCTGTTCTTACCAAGTTACCGCTTACACGAATAACGGGAGGCAGATTTGCAGATATGTGAAGGTCACTCGCACCTTCTTTGATTGTTAGTTCCAGTAATTCTTCTATTTGCATTTTGTTTCTCCGAGAAATGACAATTTAATTATACACAAACAAAAATAAATAATAAATATTTTTTTGTTTATTTTTTTATTTTTTCACAATTATTTTCCGAAATGTTTTCGGAATTTTTTCCAAAAGGATTTTTTATACCGAATTTTTCGCAATATTTTATCAATTCTTCCTTAATATCGGGAGCAAGAATATATATTGCAATTATGTTAGGTACGGAAGTCGAAAGCATCATTGCATCAACAATGTTGATAACACTTTTAACATTCAATTCCGAACCTATAATTATTATAAGACAGTATATTATGTGGAATACTATTGAACGCTTAAAACCTTCGCCAAATAAAAAGTTCCAACATTTTTGACCGTAATATGCCCAAGAAATAATTGTTGATAAGCCAAACAACAGAACAACAACAGTCAAAATTTTAGGGAAAAATGGAAATACACTTGCAAATGCAGATGATACCATTTCTATTCCTTCAATTTTACCGGGAACAGAAGGAATATAAGTTCCCGTAACAGTTACGATAAAGGCAGTTAACAGACATAGCATACCGCAAATAAAGGGTTCTATCATAGAAATAAAACCTTGTGAAACGGGTTCGCTTGTTTTTGCAGTAGCATATACAATCGGTGCAGATCCTGTTCCCGCCTCATTTGTTTGAACAGAACGTCTTAAACCTATGATTATTGTTCCAAAAATTCCGCCCGCAACAGATTCAGGGAAAAACGCCTGTTTCAATATTACGGATATTGCATGCGGAATAAGTGGTATATGTGTTAAAACAATTCCGATACAACCAATTACATACAATAAGCACATAAAAGGTACTATTTTTTCGGTAACTTTTGATATACTTTTAATCCCGCCGATTGTAATCATTCCGACAAGAACAGCAAAAAGAACACCCATTACCCAGCCGTTATCGTAAAAGAAACTGCTTTCACCACCTGTAACTTCGACTATAAGGTGTGTTATTTGATTAATTTGAATAAGGTTTCCGCCTGTGAATGCACCGCCTATAAAAACAATAGCAAACAACACAGACAAAGGTTGACCTAACCATCTCATTTTCTTTCTTGTCAAACCGTGTGCAATATAGTGCATAGGTCCGCCGGATACTGTTCCGTCAGAGTTAAACGTTCTGTATATCAAGGCAAGCGACGCTTCAGCAAATTTTAATGACATGCCGAAAATTGAACCGACCAAAATCCAAAATGCCGCACCTGGGCCGCCTATTGAAATTGCAATCGCAACACCTGCGATACTTCCCATGCCGATTGTTCCGGAAAGAGCGGTTGCCAGAGCTTGAAAAGACGAAACTTCACCATCTCCGTCATTTTCTTTTCTCGCCTGAGATATTAAATTTGAAGAATGCTTGAAACCCCATATCGCAATTACTCTGAAATAAACAGTAAAAAATATTCCCGCAATCAATATCCACAATATAATTATAGGAATCTTTGCTCCAAATATACTGATTGGGAAAAATACCAACTCTGCAATCTTATCCGTAAATTTTGCAACATAATTTTCAACAATTTCATCTACTGTTATTGCTGATGCTTTTTGAGTCATAAAACTCAAAAATACGGATAAAATCATTATTATTCTTGCCATTCACTATTCTTTCAATTAATAAAAATAAGACTTATTGATTTTATATTACCTTAAACATGTTTTCTTCCGAATTTTCAAAGTATGATTTTTACAAAAGTTTGAAATTTTAAATTTACATTTCTTAATATTTTGCAAATTTTTCTAAAGTTTTTTTATTTTTTGTCGAATATTTATTTGTAATATAAGTTACGGTACTTTTGTCATGCAAATAGATGCAATATCAAGCATAAATTACAATAACACGGCATTAGCCCTCTACAACCTTTCGGATTCTTTAAAAAGAAGATTGGTTGAAGCAGGGATTAGTGTCTATGGCATCAAATCCGACGAAGAAGCCGAAGAAATTTTACAAGCAAACGGAATTTCAGTAAAAGAAGAAGAAAAAACAAAAAAAGCAGAAAAAACAAAGGCAGAAACTTCTAAAGTTTCATATTACGATGAAGAACTTATCTTTGACATCAAGAGATTGGCTTCCGATTTAGGAATGTACGTTTCGGAAGACATTGATATGAAAGAAATGTTATACAACATTTCTATGGTAATTACCCATTTAAAAAATCTTTTCAGCAACAACAAGAATTTGAGAGAAGTTGCAAACCAATTTGACGAAAGATATCAAAACATTTACTCAAGATACATGGCTAGAAAAAGCACCTTGAGTACCGAAATTATTAATTAGTTTTGTTACCTTTATTTATTAAGGGAAAGTTGGCGTTCTATTTCGGCAATAACTTTTTCAACGTTTGCTTCGGCAATAACTTCCGAATTAACCGTAACGTACGGTGACTTTATGTTTTCCCAATTAACGGAGCAAAATCTTTCGCAAGGACTTCCTTCAACACGAACTTTTCCCGCATATTTTTTTTCGGCAATTTCTTTTAACTCTTGTAAATGAGAAGCGTTAAAGCCGAAACACGAAGTTCCCATGCAAACTTTTACTTCAATCTTTTCCATTAAATTACTCCCAAGCAAACTGAAAATTTATACTATTATTATATCACATATTGAGTAGAATGTTTTTATATTTTGACCTAAAACATCTTCTGTATTATTATTCAAGAATATTACTAATTTAAACGGAATCGGAAAATGGCAAAAATTCTTATTGTTGGCGAAAATCAGGTAGATTTAAGATTTTTAAAAATAATTTTGGAGAAAGAGAATTACACAATTTTTTCATCAGGTTTTGAAGAAATTTCTGACGAACATATACAAAAAATAAATCCTCAAATAATAATAATTGATGCAGAATCAGACAATGATACGGGTTTTGAATTGTGCAGATATATCCGTAAATCCGTAAAATTTAAAGAAATAATTGTGTTTTTGCTATGCGACTTATCAGACGGAGATATTGCCGTTACGGGATTTGAATGCGGAGCAACCGATTATCTTTCAAAACCGATTAATGAAGCAGAGGTAAAGACAAGAATTTCAAACAGATTGTATTTGGCTGAAACTATAAGAAATGCAAGAACAAAAAATAAAGATTTGACAAATGCCGTAAACGAATTAACTAAAAAAGCAACCGAAAAATCTCCCGAAATGATTTTTGCTTTGGCAAAAATGGTTCAATCAAGAGATGATATGACAGGCTACCATTTGGAACGTCTTCAAAAATATATTTACTTACTTACAAATGAATTAAAGAAAAATCCTAAGTATTCAGAAGTTATAACCGATAAATTTTTGGAGAACATAGTTCCTGCAAGTTCTTTACATGACATAGGAAAAATCGGCATTCCCGATAAAATTCTATTAAAACCGGGGCGACTTACTCCTGAAGAATTTGAAACAATTAAATCACATACACAAATCGGTTTTGATACATTAAATAATGTTGAAAAAACTTTCGGGAAAAATGATTTTCTTGAACTTAGCAAAAATATTGCAAAATACCATCACGAAAGACCTGACGGAAACGGCTATCCCGAAAAACTCAAAGATAACGAGATACCTTTAGAAGCCTCTATAATGGCTCTTATTGACGTTTACGATGCTGTTAGAATGAAAAAAACGTACAAACCCTCAACTTCCCACGAAAAAACCGTCGAGATAATTAAAGAAGGTAAAGGAACACAATTCGTTTCGGAAATTGTTGATGCTTTCGTCGATGTCGAAAAAGAATTTTCGGACATTTGGACGGAATATTCTGCAATAAGTTAATTTTTTAAATTAATTTTTCAAATTTTCATTTATTATTTTGGTAGCCCAAGGCAAATACGAATATTTCCCTAAAATTGCACCGATTGAGAGATATGTGTATAAGCCCGTTATACAAAGATTTATTATTGAAAAGTGGAAGATTCCAAGATTTAAAAACTCTTTTTGCAATATAAAAGATATTGTTCCTACAAGTGCATTCAAGTAAGGAACAAATCCCGAAATATTTATTATGCCTATCAAAATCATAGAAATTACATAAATAAGAAGAGAGAGAAATATAGACATAAAAATGTGATATCTTATAAAAGGTCTGAGACCTTGCTTCATAATTAATGCGATTATTATGTATATAAAACCGACTATTCCGAATGTATAGTATGATAAAACCGAAATAATTTTTTCTATCGGATATATAACAGGTTTATTTTGCACTTTTAAAGTTCTCCTTTTTAATATTTTTTACGTTGTCCAGATAATCACAAACCGTATCATATAACAAAAGTTTTGTTTGTTTGTTATCGGGAAGAAGGTCGGACGCCTTTTTATAATTTTTAATTGCGGAAATTTTGTCATCAACTAGAACACATGTATTTCCAGCATATACATATATTTTAGGATTTTTTGGTTCTGCTTTTATACCTTTTTTATACAATTCAATTGCTTTTGCATATTCTTTTTCGGAGACAAGAAGATTTGCCTTCATAACGAACGCCCCTGAAATATTCGGATTTAAGTTTATTGCCATATCGTACTTTTCGGACGCTTCGTTGATTCTTCCTTCTTCGGTAAGAGATATGGCATGACAAATATAAGCATTATAATATTCGGGAGAAACTTCAATCGTCTTTTCGAAATATTCATTTGCATCTTTGTAATTTTTATTTGAAGAATAAGCGTTTGCAAGACAAAGCAATATCTTTTCATCTTTCGGCAAAAATTTTAGCGCTCTTTTATAGTGATAAATTGCCTCATCATACATTTTCATTTTTACAAAAGCACTTGCAATATTATCATTGTATGTCGGATTATCCACATCAAAGGATAATGCCATTTGAAAATTAGTTACTGCTTCAGGATATTCTTCCATATCTTCATGAAGAAGTGCAAGAGCATTATATATTTCAGGATCTCTTTTATCCAATTTTAATGCTTTTTTATAACATTCCATTGCCTGATTTGTTTTTCCGATTTCGGCATAAGCGTTACCGAGATTGTATAAAACGGAAACATTTTCCTGATCTGTTTCCATAGCTCTTGAATAAAAATTAATTGCTTTAACATAATCTTTTAAAAAGAAATGAATACTTCCGGAATTGACGAGTGCCTGTATATTTAAAGGATCAATTTTAAGAAGTTTGTCGTAACAATCGAGTGCTTCTTCACACATATCCCCAAGCACGCAAAGTTTTCCCAAGACGAGATAATGTTCGGGATTATCGGGTTCTGAAGCAATTCGGGATTTTACTTCCTCAAAGGCTTGTTTGTTTTCTTCATAAAAGTCCATAAAATATATTTTATACTTAACCTTAAAAAGGTCAAATTTTTAAGTTACAAAAAAGTTAATTTTTGCAAATACACGACTTATTTAAGGTGCTTTATTATTGCGAAATCTTTTATTACATGATAAACTTAAGGAAAGTCAGGAGGGTATATGTCAAGAGACGACGAAGGTTTATTATTTGGTATAGGCATTTTAGCCGGAGTAACCGCAGGTATTGTAGGCGGTCTTTTGTTTGCACCTCAATCGGGTGAAGAAACAAGAAAAAAATTAGAAGAAAAAATCAATAACATGGCAGATAATTGTCCTTGTGTTGAAAATGCAAGAAGACAAGTTCTTGAAGCAATGGACGTTCTTCAATATAAAATTGAAAAAACGATTAAGAAAATTGATGAATCCGTAAAAGCAAAACAATTGGCTCGTGCAAAAGAAAAAGAAGATTCTGCAGTGTACGGAGTTTAGATAAGGAGAATTTATTATGTCTGTTACACTTGAAACTTTTATAATAATTTTTATAGTTGTTACGATTATTCTTTTTATTTTAATATCCGTATATTTAGTAAAACTCTTGATGGAAACAATCACTTTAGTTCATAACATAAATGATATATCATCAGCAGTAAAAAATGATATGGGACCGATAATTTCTGAAATAAAAGTTTCTCTAAACGGAATTAATTCATTTGTCGGAGCGACAAATAAAAAAGTAACCGATTTAAAAGGGATTGCCGTAAAATTACTTGGCGCAGGTTCTGTGGCAATGATTGGCGCAAAAAACTTTAAAAACAGTTTTTTGAAAGGTCTCAAAACAGGATTTAATCTTTTCAGAAAGAAATAACAGTAGAATAAAGGAGTATTTATTATGTCAGTAGGAAAATTTTTAGCAGGCTTTACGGTAGGAGCAACCGTTGGTGCAGTTATAGGATTGTTATTTGCACCGCAATCAGGCGAAGAAACTCGTGATATGATTTCAGAAAAATCAAAAGACATCTACGATAAAGCACAAGATTCTTTAGATGATTTACAAGAAAAAGCAAACGAAGTAATGGAAAATCTTCAGGAAAAAGGCGACGAAATCATCGCAAAAATACAAACAATGATAAAAAAAGAAGAAAAATAATTAATTAGTAAAAATACCGTATAAATTTTAAATGTAGCGGATTGTTAAAAAATGTCCTGCAAAAGAGTTTTATTATAAACTGTTGTTTAAAATAATATACGGTATTTTTATGTCTAAATTTTTTATATATATTTTTTTGATTATTTCATATTTCTTTTTTGCAGGTGTTTTGCCTTCTCAAGCCTATGACTCCGAAAAAATAATCAGAGTCGGAATCAGCGATTCTGCTTTTTCTAAATACGTTTTTGACGAAGTTTCGTTTAATTCCGAAGAAAAAATGGAAGTTGTAGATATTGCGACAGGTAATTCCATAAAATCTTTCGGACAAAATTTAACTGTTCGAATGGAAGATGATTTATTTGATGTTTTTGTCGGCTCAAAAGCGGTGATGAAAGATTTAACAGGGCCTGTTGTTATCACTACAAAGCCAACTTCTTTAATAGGAATAAACGGACTTAAAAGAGCAGGAAAACCCGCTTATTACAGAGGTTCGATAGAACTTATAAAAAGCGAGAAGAAAAGCGGTTTTTCTGTTGTAAATGTACTTGACCTTAGAAGTTATCTAAAAGGTGTTGTTCCGAATGAAATGCCCGTAAGTTTCGGTCTTGAAGCATTAAAGTCCCAATGTATTGCGGCAAGAAATTATGCCTTGAAACCGAGAGTAAGTGCATACAAAGAATTTGATATTTGCGATTCCGTTGCCTGTCAGGTATATTTCGGAGCAAAAACCGAAAAACCTTTATCAGATAGAGCAGTTGAAGAAACCGACGGTCTTGTTGCTTTGTATGAGGGGGATTTGATTCTTGCGGTTTACAGTTCGACAGCAGGCGGATATACGGAAAGTTATTCATACGCATTTACTTCTCCGGGCTCAAAAGTATTTCCAAGTGAAGATGTTCCGTATTTGCAAGCAAAACCCGATATTCCGGACATGAAGCCTTTAAATAATGAAGAAGAGGCAAGAGAATTTTACATGACAAGACCCGAAACCTTTGATAATAATTCCTCTTATTTCAGATGGACAAGAGAGTGGTCTTTATCGGAATTTATCGAAATGCTTAATAAAACAATGCGGGAGCAGGCAGCATTTATAAAACCGAATTTTACCGAATATGATGAATTTCAACGACTGAAAGAAATAAAAATTTTAAAAAGAGGAAAATCAGGTAAAGTCGTATTCTTAGAAATCGTAACCGAAAACGGCTCTTATGTTGTCGGAAAAGAATTGGTTTTAAGAAGATTATTTAAAAACAAAGGAAAAGCACTGCCAAGCGCAAACTTTGTAACTGATTTAGAATACGGAGTTAATGCAGAACCTGTTATTAAATTTTACGGCGGCGGATTTGGTCACGGTGTCGGAATGAGCCAATACGGTGCAGGAAAAATGGGACAATCAGGAATGTCATTTACAAACATTCTTCAGCATTACTATACCAATATTTCTATTGGAACCGTGCCTGTTACGGTAGAAAATTCCGTCGGAAAAAATTCCTGCTCAACAACGTTTTTTGTACCTTCCGATTATGCAAAAATTTATATAGACGAGAATAAAGGAATTTATGATTTTTCAGTAACCGTAAACGGTATGGAAATAAATCTCGAAACAGGCAGATTATTTAAGAAAAAGACAGAATTTGATATATCGGAATATGTTCATAGCGGAATAAACACTGTTGAAATTATTATTCCTCAGGAAACATACGGTTCGGGTAAATCATTAAAATATCACATAGAGGTTGCAGGTGCAAAAAATGACTAAATCAACCTCTCTTTTTAATGCTGCAAAACTTATTGCTTTCGTAACCATAATTTCTAAATTTGTCGGGTTTTTAAGAGATATCATAATCGCTAAATATTACGGCGCAGGATTGGTTTCGGATGCTTATTTTTACGCATACCAAATTCCCGCACTTGCAATAATTATTCTTGGCGGCGTTGGAGGCCCTTTTCATAGTGCGATAGTTTCGGTTTTTGCAAAATTCATTCCTCAAGACGGGCAAAATGCCGATGAAAAAGCAAATAAATTGTATAATACCTTTTTAACCTCGTCGTTTATTGTTTTTGCCGTTTTAGGACTGTTAATCTTTATTTTTGCAGAACCCTTGATGAATCTCATTATATCGGGCGGAAGCCAAAATCTTATTTCTCTTTCCGTCTTGCATTTAAGAATTATGTCCCCTGTTTTTGTTATCGGGGGAATAATTGGGATTTATTACGGTATTTTAATTACTTTCAGGGAATTTCTTCTTCCTAATTTATCGCCTGTCGTAATGAGTTTAGTCATAATCTCAGCAGTAATGCTTGCAACAAATGACCCTAACGGCATTATTCTTGCTTCTGCAACAACATTGGGGGCATTATGCCAATTCGGACTTCAATTTCCGAAAGTAAGAAAACTCGGATTCAGAATAAAACCGAATTTTGCATTTAAAAATAATCCCGAATTTAAACAGTTATTAGAACTTTTGTTTCCTGCAATATTGAGTTCAACTGTCGGACAAATCTATGTTTATGCGGATATGTTTTTTGCCTCAAAATTAACCGAAGGGGCTTGGTCTGCAATCGGATATGCAAACAGAATTTTCCAATTTCCCGTAGGTATTCTTGTTACCGCCTTTTTGGTTCCTTTATTTCCAATGTTTTCATCTTTTGTCGGAAAAGGGCAACTTGATGAAGTAAGAAAATATTTTAACAAGGGAATCGGGGTGTTGAATTTTATGGCATTTCCAATGCTTGTTTGTATTCTTCTTCTCGCCCATGACGGAGTTTATCTTGTATTTCAAAGAGGGGCTTTCGGGGAAAACGCAACAAACATGGTAACACTTGCCTTGATATATTTGGGCTTCGGAATAATTCCTTATGTTTTCAGAGATTGTATAACCCGTGTATATTATGCTTTCAATGATTCTAAAACACCTTTTTTAATTGCATTATCATCAATAGTTTTAAAATTTGTTTTTAACATGCTTTTAACCGAAAGATTCGGGATAGCAGGTATTACGATGTCCACAACTCTTGTTACATTGATTAATGCGACATGGCTAGGATTACTTTTAAAGAAAAAAATGGATATGAAATACGGAATATATCTTAAAAACCTATTAAAAACAGGTTTTGCTGCCGTAATAACATATTTTATTTGCGTTTTGATTTATAAGATTACTCCTCAATACAGCACTTGGCTTTTAGTTGCCGTAAAAACCTTTTTAATGGTAATTGCCTGCGGTTTGGTTTACGTTGTTTCCGCATTTATTCTAAGAGTTGAATTTGTTTCGGAAATGAAGGAAAGAATTTATGAAAATTTCAGAAATAAAATCGGAAAAACTAAATAATATATTAAAAAACGGAGGAGTTATAGGCTTTGTTACAGATACCGTCTGGGGGATTGGTTGTTTACCGAATTCTAAAAAAGGTGTTGAAAAAATATACAAAATCAAGCATAGAGATGCAAATAAACCGCTTATTTTAATGTCTAACGATAAGAAAAATCTTTTTAAATATGTAAAAAAAGTGCCTGATAAAGCACAAGAATTGATAAAAAAATTTTTTCCCGGAGCATTAACAGTTGTTCTTGAGAAGAGTGAATTAACGGGGGATTTTATAACTTCAGGCAAAAATACCGTCGGAATAAGAGTTCCTGATAATAAAACTTTTTCAAAATTATGCTCTTTAATTGACGAAAAAGTTCTTGCAACAACAAGTGCAAATATTTCAGGCGAAGAACCCGCTCTTAATTTTCAATCGGTTGTTGACAAATTATCGGGTGTTGTTGATATAATTTTTGAAGATGAAGGAGAAAATGCAAAAGGAATTCCGTCAACGGTAGTTTCTGTTTTGTCAGATGAAATAAAAATTTTAAGGCAAGGGAGCGTGAATACAAATGAGTAAGAAAAATATAATTAATTTTTGTTCAATTATATTAATAACTTTATTTGCAGCATTGCTTTTAAAAATGCATCTTTTACCAAATTTTATTTCTGACAGAAGTTTTGTACATATAATTACGTTGTTATTTGCAATAGGTTCTTTTTGGACAATACATTCTTTTTCAAAACGAATGGCGAGCGGAGCGTTAATTTTGTTGGTTTTCCTGTGTTTTATTTTTGAAAGAGCAATATCTTCTCAAGATAGTGCCGAAATCGGTTCAATTATATTGGTAACTCAAGCATTTGTGATTATGTTTACTTATCTTTGCGGAATTATTACAAAAGAGAAGATTTCAGAAAAATACAAAAATGAAGTAGGGAAATATGTAGCTGATACTGTTCTTGATGTCATTGATTCTCCAACAGCAAAAGCGACTTTCGGAACAAGAAGAAATATGACAGTTATGTTCATTGATATAAGAGGATTTACATCAATTTCCGAGAAAATTTCCGCAACCGAAGTAACCGAAATTTTAAATGATTATTTCAAAGAAGTTGTCCCCGTAATCACTCGTTATAAGGGAGTTGTTAATAAATTTATCGGAGATGCTATTCTTGCGGTATTTGAAGGTGAAAAACCCGAAGAACACGCAAAAAATGCTGTTAAAGCGGGGAAAACAATTTTAAAAAGATTAAGACTTTTTCAAGGTGCCAGAGAAAAACAAGGAAAAGAAACTTTTCTTTCAGGAATAGGAATAAATACGGGTGACGTTTTTATTGGAAGTATCGGGACTGAAGAAAGACTTGAATATGCAGTTATAGGAGACACCGTAAATCTTGCAAGCCGTACGGAAGCAGCAAACAGAAGATACCGAACTCAATTTTTAATTACCGAAAACACTTATCAATATGTAAATGACATTGCAGATGTTATTAAAATAAGTGACGTTGAAATGAGAGGTAAAAAAGAAAAAATTAATGTCTTTGAAGTTTTAAGGGTTTCGGAGATTGATGAATGACCGAATTTATTTCCGATTTCGAACTTGAACGACTAAAAAAAGCCTTAGATATTGAAATCAGAAGTCAATATATAGATATAAGGGGCAGAAAATGTCCTTTTTCGTTTTTTATGGAAAAAGAGATAGCAAAACTTTCAAAGAGGTTAGGTAAAAATCCGAAATGGGAAGCATTGATTTCTGATTTTTCTTTTTATGCACAAGAAACTTATTCATACAGAAAACAATGTATTGAAAGATTTATAAAACTTCTGAGATTTGAAACAGAAATTTCAAAAGAAGAAAAAGCAAACCAAAATAAAACTTATTCAAAAGATATTGATATTTACACAAAAGACGTGACTTATTTAAGAGGAGTCGGCCCCAAAATTTCAAATTTATTTGGAAAACTAGGTATTTATACCGTTTACGACCTTTTAACTTATTATCCTAAGAGATACATTGATTATTCAAAAAGAATATTAATTCAAGACTTGATTGAAGACACAGATGCAACCATTTTCGGAACAGTATCAAAAATAAAAACCTTCACCTCAAAAAAGAAACTTACCGTCATGACGGTAACAATTCAAGATGAAAGCGGTTCTCTTGATTTGACCTTTTTCCATGCGAGCACAAACCGATTTTTGATAGAACATTATAAATCAAATTTTAAAGTCGGAACAAGACTTATGATATCGGGAAGAGTAAAAATTGACGGATATACTCACCGACTTACTCTTGCAAAAATAGAGTATCAAAAAGTTGACGGGGATTTTTATGAAAATGAAAACCTGAATGTCGGAAGAATAGTACCTGTTTACGGCTTGTGCGAAAATTTAAACATTAAAACTTTAAGACGGGCTATTTCAAACGCTCTTGAAGATTTTTCACAATCAATAGAAGAAGTTATTCCCGAATATATCAGAGAAGAATATAAACTTGAGGAAAAATATAAATCTCTAAAATCAATTCATTTTCCCAAAGATTTTGAAGATGCGGAAAAAGCAAGAACATCTCTGGTTTTTGAAGAATTATTCCTTCTTGAACTAAAAATGGGAATATTAAAACAGGAGCATATAAAAAATATTTCTTCAACACCTTTAAAAGTAGAGGAAGAAGGACTTGTCAAAAAGTTTCTGAAAGGATTGCCCTTTGAATTAACATCGGCACAAAAAAGAGCAATTAATGAAATTTTTAACGACATTGATTCGGGGAAACCAATGCAAAGACTCTTGCAAGGAGATGTAGGTTCGGGGAAAACCGTTGTTGCTTGCACAATGCTTCTCGCAGCCGTTGAAAACGGATATCAGGCTGCAATTATGGCTCCAACAGAAATTCTTGCGGCACAACATTTTAATAATTTTGTTTCACTATTAACTCCGCTTGGGGTGAACGTTGCCTTGTTTACTTCATCAAATTCTTCAAAGCAGAAAAAACTTCTCGAAACAAATTTGTTAAACGGACAAATAAACATTGCCGTCGGAACCCATGCTTTAATACAAAATAACGTAGAATTTAAAAATCTCGGGGCTGTAATTATTGATGAACAACACAGATTTGGAGTAAAGCAGAGAAATGCCCTAAAAAGTAAGGCCTCCGTTCCTCAAATGCTTACAATGAGTGCAACACCTATCCCGAGAACCTTAGCCCTTACAGCACACGGTGATTTGGATTTGACGATTATTGACGAACTTCCTGCAGGAAGGAAGGAAATAAAAACCTCATTAATAAAACTCTCCGAGCATAAAACAGCGTATAATTTAATAAAAGAGGAAATAAAAAAAGGACATCAGGCATATATTGTTTTTCCTCTGATTGAAGAATCAGAAACAATTTCCGCAAAAGCAGCGACGAAAGAGGCTGAAACTCTGCAACAAAGCGTGTTTAAAGATTACAAAGTCGGGCTTCTTCACGGAAAAATGTCCGCAGAAGAAAAAGACGACGTAATGAAGGCTTTTAAATCTAAAAAATACGATATTCTTGTTTCAACAACCGTAATTGAAGTCGGGGTAGATATCCCGAATGCAACGGTTATGATGATTGAAAACGCAGAAAGATTCGGTCTTTCTCAACTCCACCAACTTCGGGGAAGAGTAGGAAGAAATTCACTTCAATCGTATTGTATCCTTGTATCTTCTTCAAACAATCAGGATACTCTTACAAGACTGAATATTATGACTCAAACCAACGACGGTTTTTTAATTGCGGAAAAAGATTTGGAAATAAGAGGACCCGGAGAATTTTTGGGAATTCGTCAAAGCGGCATGCCCGAATTAAATCTCACCGACTTAACAAAAGACTTGAAAATTCTGGAAATAGCAAGAAAATCAGCTTTTGATTTTCTGAAAAACAAAAATATAGAAGAATACCCTATTTTAAATAAATATATTAAAAAGAATTTAAGTATTACAAAGGATACAGGAATTCCCGATTAGTGTTTTTCCCATACATAAATTTCCCATTGTCCTTTTGTCTTGTAATCAACGGGAATAAGTGCTTTATTTGCTTCTTTTTTCATAACATTTGAAATATGAGAAAACACAAGAAATAAAAGAGGCATGCGTTTATACGCATTAGGCTTTTCAACAAGTTTTTTCATTTTTTCTTCATCTATAAAAGATACCGACTTTAATGTAATTAAAGCAAATTTTCCTTTTGACGGTATATTTTTGAATATTTCCGTTCTTAGAGTTTCGCTCAATATAGCAGTATCACCTTTTTTAAAATCTTCTAAAAATATTTCTTTTCCGTTTTTAATGATTTCAACATGGTTGTCGGGTCGGTAGAGTAATTTGTACTGAAAATTATATTTCGTAACCGAATCAATATTATATTTTTCGATATCTATATATTTTCCGAATCGATTTGCATTGTAGTAAAGAAGAATTATAACATCGTCCGATTTTAAGTTTTCCGCCTTTATTAAATCCGCAACTATTTTATGTCCTTCTTTTCTGTCTGTTTTTTGAGGAGCATAAGGACTTACAAGAATATAAAATAAAGATAACCCCAAAAGAGCAGATGTCAGGAATTTTCTAATCATTTCGGGTTTTATTATTGTTAATCCGTATGCGGTTATTAAAATAAAAGCAGGATATATTTCGCAGGTATATTTTGTTATAAGAACTATTTTTCCTAAAAATGAAGCAGCAGTTGTTACAAACAAAGTAGAAACAGCAACCGATGAGAGCAAAATAATTTGAATATTTTTCTTTGAAAGCGCATAAAATATACTAATTGCTGATATAAAAAGAGGAACTATTCCAAAAATCCAATAACCGAAACTTGTTTTACCGCTATTAAATAATAAATTTCTTATTCCCGAAGGAGTATTAATAAGATTAATTTGGATTGGAGAAATGTAATCGGTTAATACAAAAAACAATTTTGTCAGAGAAAAATCAGACCAAAATTGAGAAATATAACTTGAAGTCATCGTTTTAAACATAAATGGTGTCAATGGAAGTGCAGATATTAATATTCCGATTGACATAAAAATTATCGGCTTATATGTGATTTGTTTTTCTTTTTTTAAGTAGAAGAACAAAAAGAATAAATTAAAAAATACAAAAACGAAACCTATTGTATGGGTAAGTATAACAAGAACATTAGAAATAAAAAAGCCGATATAATTAATTATTGAACGATTTTTTAATAATTTCAGGAAAAATATTGTTGTAAGGAAAGAAAAGAAAGTTAAAAGACCGTAAAATCTTACTTCCTGAGAAAAATAAATCATAAAACCGCTTATTGAGGTTAAAAATGCACATAACAAGCCTGTTTTATATTCTTTTAATTCTTTTCCGACATAAAATGATGCAAAAATACAGAGAATTCCTGAAATAACAGAAGAAATTCTTAAAGATAAATCCGTATCCCCAAAAAGAAAAGACCAAAATTTCAAATAAATATAATAAAAAGGCATGTGACAATTTTTGTATATTTCATCAATAAATTCAGAAAACAAAGGTTTTGATGAAATATACCAACTGATATATTCATCATTCCAAAGTCCTTCCAGTTTATCCAAACAAGTAATTCTTATAAGGAAACCGAAAAGAACTATTAAAAATAAATTAAAATAAATTCTTTTAGAGGACATACTATCTTTTATTTTGTGATACTATTAATGATATTATTATAACTTGTTTTAATAGTTTTTGGATATAAAAGAACAAAAATAATGAAATTAATAATACAAATACCCGCATACAATGAAGAATTATCACTTCCCGTAACCCTATCCGCAATAAAGAGAGAGTATGACGGAATAGATGAAGTTGAACTGCTTGTCGTAGATGACGGGAGTAACGACAGAACCTCTTCAATTGCAGAAGATTACGGAGTAGAACATATTGTCAAATTACGTAATAACATGGGATTGGCAAAAGCGTTTTCAATCGGTTTGCAATGTGCAATAGATAAAGGTGCGGATATTATAGTTAATATTGATGCCGATAATCAATATAATGCAGACGACATAGATAAACTGATTTATCCTATAATTCATAATGAAGCGGATATTGTAATCGGAACAAGACCGATAAATCGTATTAAACACTTTTCTTTGATGAAAAAAGTGTTGCAAAAAATCGGTTCAAAAATAGTAAGACTTTTAAGCAGCACCGTTACAGAAGATGCACCCAGCGGTTTCAGAGCATTTTCAAGAAAAGCCGCAATGATGATGAATGTTTTCGACAATTATACTTATACAATCGAAACAATTATGCAATCAAAATCAAAAGGATTGATCATTGCATCAGTACCTATAAGAACAAATGATTGTTATCGAAAATCAAAACTTGTAAAAAATATTTTTTCTTATTTGAAAAAATCTTCATTTACAGTAATCAGGATGTTTATGATATACAGACCGTTCAGATTTTTCGTACTTATAGGTAGTGTTTTACTGTTTATCGGGGCTTTATTCTGGATAAGATTTATCGGATTATATTTTATGGGTTTAGGACAGGGCAATCTTCAATCGCTCATTTTGTCTTCAGTATTTATGATAATCGGTTTCCAAACTGCGGTTCTCGGTGTTATTGCAGAACTTCTCGGTATTAACAGAAAATTGATTGAAGATGTTCAAATCAGAGTAAAAAAATTGGAGCAAAAATAGTCCTTAAATATTAGTCAAAAGGTTATTATAATATGTTTTTCTTTTAGCGTAATTTTTACGGGTATGAGAAAAATTATTATTTTAGTTTTAATATGTATTTTTATGATAAGTCCTGAATTTGTATATGCCAAAGAGCCCACCGAAGCAACAATTTGGGAAATTGACAAAGATGATTTTGTAAACCATATTTTAAACGGTGATGAAAATTTCTTTCAAAAGCAGCACAGGGAAAAAATTGAAGAGGAATTGGAAAAAATACTCGATATTAAATTAGTTCCGACAGATTTAAAAACCTGTCTTGAAGTTGCAGTTGAACAAAATTACAACATTAAAACAAAAACCGCAGAAGTAAAAGAAAATTTATGGTACAAAAGGTATGGCTATGCAAAAATAGTACCTGAATCTTCTTACAATTACCAATCAAAATGGTTGCAAGGTACCTATTTGGTAGGGGGCATTGTTCCCGCAAATGTTAATGAAGATACAATTCAAAGTTATTTTGATTTTATTTGGAATGCCTTTGACCAAGGAAGAACATTTTTTTACATTTCACAGAGAAGAAGTTTACATAAGGCATCAATTGCACAAAAAGAATTTACAAAAGACGAAACTATTTTAAATACTGCACTTACTTATTATGATTTACTCAATAAAAAAGCGGAATTAGATGTTTATTCAACAAATCTGATAGACAGAACCGCACAATATCAACTCACTCAGGCAAGATACAAAGTAGGAGTGGGAACAAGATTTGATATGTACAGAGCAGAGGCAGAACTCGCAAAAGCAAAGCAGGATTATATTACGGCATTCAATACCATAAGAACCTCTCAGGCAAAACTGTCAAATTATGTCGGAATTGATGTTTTAATTCCTTTGTATCCTAAAGAAACAAAAATTGAACCGAAAGAACTTCTCAAAGAAAAACCCGAAACACTAATTGAATGGGCAAAAATTTCAAGACAGGATTTAATTGCAGAGAAAAAAAGAATTGATGCCGCAAAGGCGGAACGAAGCAGTCAGTATATGGATTTTGTCCCGAATATTACATTTGAATATCAAAATGCATGGTTCGGAACTAAAAGAAGCGGGCTTTTTCCGAGTAATACTTTTACCTTATCACTTACGGCACCATTGGGAAAAAATTCGGGAATAGGAACATTTACAAAAATAAAAGCCCTATCTGCACATGTTCAGGCAATGCAATATAATTGGACACAAATGCTAAGAAATATAGAATCTGATATTATAACTTCTTATCAGGCGTCTGAAAGTGCAAAAGAAAGAATTGAAGCATCAAAACAGGAAGTTTTCGCATCGGAAAAAAGTTTGGAAAATTCAATCGTTCTTATGAATGCGGGGCTTGCGACTTTTATTGATGTAATTCAGGCACAAAATTTAAAAGTTAATGCCCAAATAGGATTAATTCAGAATATCACCGAATTTAACAAAGCACAGGTTCAAATTCTTTTTGATTCGGGAGTAATTTCTCAGGATAACGTTCTTAACGGCATTGAGCATAAGCCTTGAAGAAAACCGATGACTTCAAGCCCGTGAAAATCAAAAAGTTTTTTGCATTTTTGATTTTCTTTTGAATAACAATATATTGTATAAGCCCCTAAAATTGCCTCTAATTCGGATACTGGGAGCATATTTGAAGGGAGAGAGTGCATATTTAATTTTTCTTTTAAACCGCATTGGAGTGCTTTACAATCTGCGGGGCTTCTTTCCAAAAAGGCATCGTTGCAACCAAAAGCGGTCTTGGCATTATGAATGTCAAATCTAAAAATATCATAGCCTTCTGATTTCAATTCTTTAAATAAGTCCGTACCTTTTTTTGAAAATCTGTCAGCCCAACCGTCAAGATTTTTGATTGAAGAATTTAAGTTTACGGGGTGATAAACCCTTGAAACATATTTCCATTTACTGCTTATCATAACCTCATTTTTAGACATTGAAACCGCAATAATCGAATTTTTTATTCCGGGAAGTGTTGTTAAATAGTTATGAATATCGTGCATTGAGAACAATTTATCCATAGAAATAATATTAAGATTTTCATCAATAACCGCAACCGCAGATTCGGTGGAAGGAATTGAAGAAAAAGAAATTCCTATGAAAGTTTTTTTGTCTTTAAATTCTTTGAGTATCTTATTTTTCATGAAAAAATTTTTTTATCGTAAATACAATGTTTACTTAGGTTTACAAATTGTCTTATATCTGATTTGTGATAGTATTATAACATACAAAAGAATTTATAAGCAACGGAGAAATATATTGTTTTTAGCAGAAAAAGAACAAATAAAGCAGGATATTACAAAACTCAGAAAGCCGAAAGTTTTAGTAATCGGTGACGTCGCAATTGACGAAATGATATACGGTGACACCGAAAGAATTTCAAGAGAAGCACCGGTTTTAATATTGAGACATAAAAAGACAAAAATTATACTCGGAGCGGCTTCAAACGCTGCACACAACATAGCCTCAATTAACGGAGGAAAAGTTTCAATCATAGGCACATACGGTGATGATTATTACGGGCCGATTTTACTCGAAGCATTTAAAAATGCAAAAGTTGATACATCTTATATGGTACTTGCCCCCGAAAGAAGTACAACCGTTAAAACCCGTATTTCAGGTTCCTGTTCACAATCTGTAACTCAACAGATTGTAAGAATTGACAGAGAAACGAAAGAACCGCTTTCCTCCGAAACAGAAAAAAAGGTTATTGAGAATATTAAAAAAGCAATTCCTAACTTCGATGCGGTAATACTTTCCGATTATCAAATAGGAAATATGACGAAAAAAGTCATTAAAACAGCAATTGATACCGCTCGTAAGTATAAAAAAGTCATCATTGCAGATGTTCAAAAAGATATGGACATGTACAAAGGCGTTACAGCAATGACACCAAATCAGCCCGATACGGAAAAATTTGTCGGATTTAATATAACCGATGAAAAAACTCTCAAAAAAGCGGGAGAAAAACTTATAAGCAAAGCAAAATCAGAATTAATGCTTATAACAAGAGGCGGTGACGGAATGGCAGTATTTTCAAAAGACGGAACATATTCTCCCATTCCTGTTTTCAACAAAACAGACGTTTTTGATGTAACAGGTGCAGGAGATACCGTTGTTGCAACATTTACACTTGCACTTGCTGCGGGACTTTCTCCCAAAAATGCGGCAATAATAGGTAATTTAGCGGCAAGTATTGTTATTCGTTCCTTCGGTTGTGCGGTAACAAACATAAAAGAATTGATAAAAGTAGCAGATAAAATAAATTTTGAAAAGTTTAGAGGTTAATTATGAAATCACCATTTGAAAATTTTAGAAAAGCGGATTTTGCACTTGTAGGCGGCGGAGTTGTTCTCCTTATAATTCTTGTAATAGTCGCTTTAGGGGCAAATAAATTTTTCTTTAAAACTCCCGTTCTTGAAGAAAGAGATGTATATTTCTCGGTATTTTTCAGAGGGGTAACCATAACGGATACACAAGTTCCGTTCAAAGTAGGAGAAAAAACATTTATTACAATAAGAAACGTACCTTATACAAAACTTTATATCACAGATGTAAAATTTGACCCGAGAAGAATTTTGCTCGCAACAGACAAAAAAGGTAATTATCAACCTGTTGTTGATATTTCAGAACCTTGTCTTTTCGATTTTATAGTAACCGTTAAAGACAAGGCAAAAATGACGGAAGACGGTGCGGTTATCGGCGGTAACAAAGTAAAAATAGGTATTCCTGTAGTTTTAGAAGGTATGAATTATAAATTAACAGGTGTTATTTCAAATGTTCAGTTTAAAATGCCGTCACCTAATCAAACGCCCATGAAAAATAATCAAAACGGTAACGAATAATGTTTTTTGAAAGCAAAATTTTCGAGTTAATAAACGGCTTATTGTCATTTATACAGAATAAATTGTTTTTAATAACCGAAAAATCTTTTATTCTGTCAAACATTGAACACTTGTTATTCTTTTTTATTTCTCTCGGAATAATAGTTTCTTTGGTTTGCGGAAACGGAATAACGGCTGTTTTGTTATGTGTTGTAATAGCATTTTTTATTTTGACTTTATTCTTAAAAAAAGGAGCCGCTTTATTCCTTGAAAAAAGCACTTTCTTTTTGATTTTATATCTTATCATGGCACTTGTAAGCACCATAAATTCAACCATGGTGAGCCAAAGTTTTACGGGACTTTCCAAGACCGTTTTGTATTTATGTTTTTATTTGTCGATATTACAGTATTTAAGACTTCACAAAGAAAAAATTTATACTATTATAGGAATAATTTCTTTGACAGTTTGTTTTGAATCTGTTGTTGCGGTTCTTCAAAACAATGCAGGTATTTTGAGTGTAGCGACTTGGCAGGATACAAGAAATTTAAACCCCGAACTTGTTTTAACAAGGGTTTACGGAACTTTAAAGCCATATAATCCCAATCTTTTGGGCGGCTTTTTAATTGCGGCATCACCTTTTTTGTGGCTAAATACTTTATTGAAATTTTTAGATAAAAAAACTATTCAATTTGTTGTTTATTTAATTTTTTCTTTAATGTCAATCGGTGCAATATTTATGACAGGCTGCAGAGGTGCTTACATTGCATTATTCTTTATGCTTATCGGCTTAATGTTTGTTTTATACAACATAATAAAGAATTTTTATACCGATTTATATGAAAAAATCAATCAACACAAAAATTCAATAATTTCACTTATTGCGATAGGTTGCGTAGCAATTCTTGTTTGTTTCCCGAAAATTTTCAACAGAATTTTATCAATTTTTGCAATGAGAAATGACAGTTCAACTTCTTTTAGAATGAATGTTTACGCATCTTCCATAGATATGTTTAAAGATAATTTTTTATTCGGAATTGGCTGCGGAAACAAAGTTTTCAGAGAAATTTACGGACTTTATATGCTATCGGGATTTGATGCATTAAGTGCTTATTCCGTATTTTTGGAAACTGCTGTTGAAAGCGGTATTTTCGCATTGATTTTCTATCTTTTATTTGTGATATTTTTGATAAAATATTCGGTAAAAACGTTCATTAATGCGGATATAAAAGGTAAAGCCGTATTGGGAATGTTGTTATTGAGCATAATCGGTGTACTTATTCACGGATTATTTGATACAATATATTTCAGACCGCAGGTACAATTAATATTTTGGACTGCAGTCGCAATACTTACGGTAAAATCTGATTACTCGGAAAAACAAGTTAATATATAAAAATTTAATAGTGAGGAATATAAAAATGGCAGATATTGAAAAACCAAAAAGACAAAGACAAAAAGAACAAGACCCCGTTGAAAGAAGAAAGAATTTTGACGCTGTTGAAAGCAACCTCACACCGGAGCAGGTAAAAGCAGAAGCATCAAGATGTTTAAACTGCAAAAACCCCAGATGTGTAACAGGCTGCCCCGTAAATATCAATATTCCTAAATTTATTGAAGCAATAAAAAACGACGAACTTGATGAAGCAGGAAAAATAATCAGAAACACAAGTTTTCTTCCTTCCGTTTGCGGAAGAGTCTGTCCTCAAGAAAGACAATGCGAAGGAAAATGTGTTCTCGGAATAAAATCAGAACCGATTGCAATAGGTGCTTTAGAAAGATATGTCGGCGATAATACGGAAGCAGTTGCGGAAGTTAAAAATCCGACAGGCAAAAAAGTTGCAATTATAGGTTCAGGCTGTGCGGGAATTACGGCTGCAGCAGATTTAAGAAAAGAAGGTCACGAAGTCGTTGTTTTTGAAGCTCTTCATAAACTCGGCGGTGTTTTAAGATACGGTATTCCGCCCTTCAGACTTCCGAGAAAATTTTTAGACAGAGAAATAAATTCTTTAAAAGCACTTGGAGTTAAATTCATAACAAATGTCGTTGCAGGAAAATCAATCACCGTAAAACAACTCAAAGAAGATGGTTTTGATGCAATATTTATTTGTTCTGGTGCAGGCCTTCCGAAAATGCTCGGTATCAAAGGTGAAAACCTCAACGGAGTATATTCCGCAAACGAATTTTTAACAAGAGTAAACCTTATGAATGCAAATTCGCCAGACTCACCGACACCTTTAAAAACAGGTAAAAGAGCCATAATCGTCGGCGGCGGAAATGTCGCAATGGACGCTGCAAGAGTGGCTGTCAGAGTAGGTTTTGAAAGCGTTAAAATCGTTTACAGAAGAACCGAAGCAGAACTTCCCGCAAGACTTGAAGAAATAAGACACGCAAAAGAAGAAGGAGTTGTTTTCCAATTCTTGCACAATCCTGTTGAAATATTCGGCGAGGACGGTTTTGTAAAATCTGCGAAACTTGAAATCATGGAACTCGGAGAACCCGATGAATCGGGAAGAAGAAGCCCTGTTCCTACGGGAAATTATGTAACGGAAGAGGTTGATACATTTATCGTTGCTCTTGGTACAGGTCCTAATCCTATAATTCAATCTTCAATTGCCGAAGACGGTTTAAACCTTGAAACAGACAGAAAAGGTTACATAATCATTGATGCTGAAACAGGAAAAACTTCCATTGACGGTGTATATGCAGGCGGAGACGTTGCTCCTGTCGGAACCTCAAACGCAATTAATGCAATGGGAGCAGGAAAGCGTGCCGCAAAAGCAATTAATGAATATCTGAAATAAGAAAAATTATATCGATAAATAGTAATTTTTCATTATTTGAGCATCAACTTCAATATTGGGGCTTTCGCATACGAGAGCCCCTTTTACATCGAAGTTTTTTAGTGCTTTCATAAGGTCTTTATAATTAAAATCACTTTCATCAAGGTTTAAATGATATCTTTCTCCTTTTGAAGTGTATTCAATCCCCGCAACATGAGCGTGAAAATTTTCAAGAGCAAAAGAACCAAGTTCATTGCCGATAAATTCAAGACTTTTTGAAAATTCATCATAAGTATTAAATTCACCGCCCGTTCGTGCGTGTATGTGAGAAAAATCTACACAAGGAAGGACTTTTTCAAACATTTTTGAGATTTTTACTATTTCCTCAAGACTTCCCCATTGAGTACCTTTTCCTGTTGTTTCAGGTCTTATGAAAATATCAACATTTTCTTTTTCTAATATATTCGTGATTTTTTCAAATTGTTTAACGACCTTGTCAAAAACAATATCGGGAGAATTGCCCATATAAAATGCGGCATGGAAAGTTATTGAATATCCGCCCAAATAATCGGCAACTCTTGCAGTTTCAAGAATTCTCTCTACACTTGCCTCAACCTTTTCTTCTTCTTTTGAATTAAGATTTATATAAAACGGGGCATGACTTGTGATTACAAATCCGTCTTTTACGGCATTTTTTACAATTTCTTTGTTCTCGTCGGAAATTCTTACTCCGTGAACAAATTCGAGTTCCATTCCGTCAAGATTTAATTCTTTTAATGTGGGGAAAGCCCCTTTATATCCTTTTTTTTCAGAAATAACAGGAATTCCTGCCGTTAAGAAATTCAATTTTTCCATTATCCTAATTTTTCTCCGATTTGACAATTTGAATATTTAATAAAACTTGAAGCCTGACCTATAAAATAGGTTCCTGCCTGAAGCACAGAAATTTTGATAATCCCGTTTTTGCATGCCACCGATAATTCTTTGTCAATTGAAACTATCGTCCCGGGCACAAAATTGACATCACAGCTCTCAAAAGTTGCCGTATGTATTTTTAAATAATTTCCTCTGTAAGAAGTAATTGCATTTATAAAAGGATTTAACCCTCTTATAAATCTGTCAATGTATTCGACTGTGTTATTCCAATTAATTATTACATCTTTAGAATTCGCATTTAAAATAGGGGCTTTGATAAAATCACCTTTTGGTTGAGGTTTTCGTGGCAAAATAGGGTCATTTTCAAATTTTACCAATAAATCATAAAGCATGTCCGCACAAACAAAATTTAAACGATTAAATAAAGTTCCCATAGTATCGTTTTCGTAAACATATACTTTTGCTTGGGCAATAATATCCCCCGTATCAAAAGTTTCATCCATAAAATGGAGCGTAACACCTGTTTCTGTTTCCCCGTTGATTATGACATGAGAATAAGGATTTCCGCCTCTGTAATTAGGCAGCAATGACGGGTGAACATTTACAAAACCGTATTTTGAGGTTTCTAAAAACTCTTTCGGGAAAAGCAATCCGTATGAACAAACAACCGCCAAATCTATATCAAGAGATTTAATTTTTTCCAAAAAATCGACATCTTTTAACGATTTGTCAAAAGAAATAACAGGAACGTCCAATTGATATGCAGTATCACAAAATAATTTGTATGTACCGTGATTTTTAGGCGGAGGAACAGACGCTACTATATTAACATTTTCTTTAACCAGCTTCATCAAACAAATGATAGCCATATCAGGCATTCCGACAAAAAGTATTCTCTTTTTTAATGAAGTGCTCAAATAAATTCCTTTAAAAGGCTAAAATTTATAAACATAATTAAAATAACATGAATATAATAATTTATCATAAATAATTTATATTACTAAACAGTATGTTCACTATATTTTAGCAAAATCAATCGGAATAAATAATGTAAAATCAAAGAATACACCTGTTTTGTTTGTTTTAAAATTTACTTTAAAATAATTAATTTTAGATTTTGTTAAGAAATATAAATACGAATTTTTAGGCTAAATCACTTTAAAACAAAGGGATTTAAAAAATAAAAACATGAAAAGCATGATTTTTATTAAAGTTCAGGGTTCTTTGTTCCGATAAGAAAAACGTAGTATTAACATAAGATTAATATGAAAGGTTAAGGTGTGTTATGAGTAGTTTTTTAGACAAACTTTGTCAAAGATCTATGACGCTGGGGGACGGAACAAAAATTAGTTATGACATTCGTAACGGTCGTCCAAATGTCAGACGGGAAGAAAACGGTTCGTATTCGATTTTTAATGCGAATAGTGCTACAATTACGGGTTCTAAAAACGGAAGTAACGTAAACATTTACGGTGGTAACAACGTAACGTTTAACGGTACAGGAGATGGTCGTGACAATGTAAGCCTGTATGATTGTAACGGAACAAAAGTTAACGGAAATTACGGTAACGATAACATAAGTATTTACGGCGGTAAAAATAATACTGTCGATGGCGGTGCAGGTAGTGACCGTATAACAAATTACAGTAACGGTGCTACAATCCGTGGCGGAAGCGGTAGTGACTCGATTTATTCGAGAGGTAATAACAACAACGTTCAAGGCGGATCCGGTAATGACAGCATGTCCGTCTTCGGAAACGGCAACAGAGTTGACGGTGGATTCGGCAACGACTCTATTTACTCAAGAGGTAACGGCAACAACGTAAGAGGCAGTTACGGAAATGACAGAATGTCTATATTCGGAAACGGCAACAGAGTTGACGGTGGTTGGGGACGAGATTCCATCTACTCAAGAGGTAACTATAACAATGTTCAAGGCGGATGGGGTAACGATAACATAAACTCATTCGGTTTCGGAAACCGCAATAGCGGAGGTTTCGGCTTTGACAGAGTAAATTCTAACAACCGCAGATTTTTTGGATAAACTATAACTGAAATAAACCTTTCATAATAAAGACTTGTTCAAAACAAGTCTTTTTTTTTATTTGAAAATTACCACCTTTAAAATATTATTAAGAAATGTAAATATGAATTTTTAGACCAAAAAGCCTAAAAATAAAGGGTTTCAGAAAAGAAAAACATGAAAAGCATGATTTTTATTAAAGTTTAAGACTCTTTCTTCCGATAGGAAAAATACAGAGTGTTACAAAAAAATATGAAAGGTTAAGGTGTGTTATGAATTTAGCAGATTTGATTTGTCAAAGATCCATGACGCTGGGGGACGGAACAAAAATCAGTTATGACATTCGTAACGGTCGTCCAAATGTCAGACGAGAAGAAAACGGTTCGTATTCGATTTTTAATGCGAACGGTGCTACGATTACAGGTTCCAAAAACGGCAGTAATGTAAACATTTACGGCGGTAATAACGTAACGTTTAACGGTACGGGTGATGGTCGTGACAGTGTAGGTCTGTATGATTGTAACGGAACAAAAGTTAACGGAAATTACGGTAACGATAACATAAGTATATATGGCGGTAAAAATAACACGGTTGACGGTGGTGCCGGCAGTGACAGAATAACTAACTACAGTAACGGTGCTACAATTCGTGGCGGAAGCGGTAACGACTCGATTTATTCGAGAGGTAGTAACAACAACGTTCAAGGCGGTTTCGGTAATGACAGCATGTCAGTATTTGGTAACAATAACCGAGTTGACGGTGGTTTCGGTAATGACAGAATTTCATCTTACGGAAATAGAAACAGTATAAACGGTAGTTTCGGAAGAGATTCTATCTACTCAAGAGGTAATTTTAACAATGTTCAAGGCGGATGGGGCAACGATAACATAAACTCATTCGGTTTCGGAAACCGTAACAGCGGAGGTTTCGGATTTGACAGAGTTAATGCTAACCACCACAGATTTTTTGGATAAACTATAACTGAAATAAACCTTTCATAATAAAGACTTGTTCAAAACAAGTCTTTTTTTTATGTGAAATAATAAAAATAAAGCGTGATATAATTAGTGCATGATTAAAGAATTTTTTGAAGAACATAAACTTACAATTTTTGAAATATTATTTATTTTTATATTTGTAATATTAAATTCCGTTATTTTTTGCGGGCATTACAGAACCTTATTTGTTGACAGAGGAAGAGAACTTTTAATTCCTTGGGGAGTATTAAACGGAGATGTAATTTATCAATCAATTTTAACTATTTATTCTCCTCTTTCATATTTGATTAACGCAGTCGGAATGTTTTTTTTAGGTAAAAACATTTCAACTCTTTATATTTTAGGAACATTAAATTGCTGCATATTTTTATCTGTTTTTTATTTTTTATGTCATGAATTTTTAAACAGAATGATATCATGGCTTCTTGTTTTCACCGTTGTTTACGGGTGTGTTTGTTATGACGGAATTATAAATTACTTATTCGGACATTCTTTTGGTATGACCTACGGTTTAACCGCTTATTTAATTTGTTTATTTTGTTCAATCAAATTTCTTAAAATCAAAAATATTAGCCTGCTTTATATAGCAGCTTTTTTTGGGGGCGTAGCATTATCATTAAAAATGGATTTTTTTCCTGTTATTTTTATTCCTTTTATTCCTATCATAAATGAAAAAACGAATCTAAAAGATATTATCAAAATATTAGGATTTCTATTGTTAGCACCTGTCCTTACTTTCGGCTTTTTATTTTTGCAAGGGTTAAGTTTCAACGAATTAATGAGCTCTTTAAAGTTTATTTCCGATTTTACCAACACGGAATCAATGATGAATTTTTACAAAGAAGTCGGTACGATACCTGATTTTGATT
>Ga0256407_10003050_pt1 | contig 30606 bp, 18 predicted proteins | sample RumenRJG_04DNA_FD_193489 | JGI IMG/M metagenome (GOLD analysis project Ga0256407, IMG submission 193489) | Bovine rumen microbial communities from Lethbridge, Alberta, Canada - RJG_04 | ecosystem: Host-associated > Mammals > Digestive system > Stomach > Rumen | place: Canada: Alberta...
TCCCCAATCCTCAATAATAAATAATTATAAAAATAAATTTTTAAATTTTAAAAACTTTATATAAAAGGAACAATAAAAAATTAATATTTATAAATTGAATCAAATAATAATAACATTTAATTTTATTAAATTTTTTTTCATTTTTTATTTTAAATTTTTTTCCCTTCTATTAATTCATTTTTCTTATTTCAATATTTATAATTAACTATAAATATTAATTTTTAAATAATATATTTCTAATTAAAAATTTAATTCAAACCAAAATATTGATGAAAAATTTTTTATTTATAAATATATTTTTGTATTTTAAAAAGAAATGAACCAATATTTCTTATAATAATTTTAAAACTTAATTAGAAAATAAAAAATATTTATGTCATGATTATATAAGGTAATATTTATTTATTAATAAATTATATCTCAATAAAATAAAAATATTAAATTCTAATTTAACAAGATAATTATAAATAATTTTAAAATTACATTAATAAAATATTAATGTCAAAAACTTTTTGGTATAAATTTGATTTATATGCTCCTTCTTTTCCTTTAAGATTTAAAAAAGAAAGAAGATATAAATCAAAAATAGGATTTATATTAGGAGTACTTTCTATTTTAGTTTTTATTTATATTTTCATAAATGGAATTTTAACAATTTTAGAAAAAAATTCATTTTCAATAGTACAAGAAACTTTATATGCAAATCATGCAAAAATTAATTTTTCTAATATTCCATTATTACTTCATTTACAAAATATTCAAAATGGAGATGATTATACTTTTAATTCTAGTATTTTTAATATTTCTTTAACAATAAAGACATATGAATATATTAATAATGAAATTGTGTTATCAAATGAAAATATTCCTCTTATTAAATGTAATACTAAATATTTTTTAAATAAATATTATGATTTTTATGATTATAATTTATTAAATGAATATTTATGTCCTTATTATACTAATGAAAATTATTTTAATATTGAAGGTGATTTTTCTGATAGTTCAATAGTAAAATATTTATCATTAAAAATTTCTCCTTGTAATAACAATGATTGTATTGATTATAAAGAAATAGAAGATTTAATAAATAATATTAAATTAGTTTTTTATGTTAGAATAAATTATCCTGTCTTTAATAATTATTATTATCCAATTAAACATTATTTTAAAAGTTTTCAAGTTAGTTTATCAACTTCACAATCTAAAGATATTATATATAATTTTTATCAAAAAAATTTCACATCTGATAATGGATTATTTTTTTCTAGTTATCTTAAATATTCTTTATTTGATTATGATTCAACAAGCTCTGAATTAATAATATTTAATAATGAATACTTTTTTAAAGCAAAATTTTTGGTAGTTAAAAAAATTATTGATATAAAAAGAAATTATAAAAGAGTAACAGAAATGTTAGGAGAAATTGGAGGATCTTGTAATGTTATTTTTTCTATTTGTAATTTAGTAACTTCATATTTATTAAGACATATAATTAATGAGGAAATTATTAATTTAGTTATTGATAGAAATATTGAAATTAAAAAAGATAAAATTTTAAAAACTGTAAATAATATTAAACTTGAGAATTTATTTTTGACGAATAATACTTTAAATAATTCTATTAATAGAATAAGTCAGAAAAATTATATTATGGATAGTTCTAAATCTGATCATTTATTTTCTAAAAATTTTTTAAATTATCAAAATTCAAATACAAAAAAAGTATTTTATAAAAATGAAAAAGTTAAATTACATTGGTATCATAATATTTTTCCAATGGAATTTTTTATTAAATCTAAGGAAATGATAAAATTAAATAGATATAAAGATTTTATTTTTTTGAGTATTAGTTTGGAAAAATTTTTTGAAATTGATGAAGTTAATTCTATTTTACAAAAGGCAATTATAAAATTAAATGATACAGTTAGACCATTACAACAAAAAACAAAATCTTATACTTTAAGTTTAAATAATGCAATTAAAGATAATAACATAATAATATCAAATATCAAAAAAAATTGTATTGAAAAAAATAAATTTAAAACACAAATTAAAACTAAAATAAATATTAATCAAATATCTCAAAACACAAAAAATAATAATTGTAAAAGAATACAATTTAATTTTAATAAATAAAATCTGTAGTTTTTTATATTCATAATATTATTTATTACAATTCACATAAAATTAATTTTTTTTAGATTATAATATATAATATTTTAATATACATTAAGAAATAATAAAATCTAATAATAAAAAATTTTTGATTATATTATAAAATTTGAATTTTTTTCCAAATTCCTAAAATAAAAATTTTTATTAAATTAATTTATATAATATTTATTTCCATAATATTTAATCATAATTATTATTTATAATAAAAAAGTTTATTAAAATATAAATTATATATTTAATAATATTAAGTTAAAAATCTTTTTTAAGTAATTTAATATTTTGTATCGATTTTATTTTCATTTCTTTTTTTTAAATTTCATTTTATGATCTTCTGCCATTTTATAAAATTTATCTGTTAAAAATTTAGGAACACTTTTTGATAATTTTTCAGCAATTAATTCCCATCTTGTTCTTTTAAAACTAAATTTAAATTTAATTTGCTCATTTAAAATTTTTAAATTATTCATTAAATGATTTATAGATTCATGAGAACAATTTTCATAAGCAAAATCAACTAAACCACTTTGATAATTAATTAAATTAAATTTAGAAGTAAATGCTAATTTATTATTTTTTACTTTATATTTATTAATTCTTTCTATTAAATCATTACTTTCTCCATAAAGTTTATTTAAAAGTCTAATTCTTTTTGGTAATTTTTTTTTAAATTTATCGATATTTCTGTTAGTATGAATTGTATTTTCACTCATATTATATTTTAATGAAGGTTTTTTTAATGAAATAATACTTTTTTCTTTGTCTTCATTATTTTTGTTGTAATTCTCAACGGAATTAACTTTTAAAGTATTAAATTTTATATCAGGAAGTGCTAAACTTTTACTTTTGGAATATTTTTTTATTTTATCATTTTTATTCAAATTATGAATAGTATTATGTTTATCATTCCTATAAAATTCTAATAATAAAGTTTTTCTCCCTGAATTCATAGACATTTTTTAATTTCAAATTAAAAATATTATCAAAAAGAAAATTAATCAAAATTATAATTGATTTATAATAAAAAAATACAATATTTTTCAATATTTTTAAACTAAATGATATAAAAATTTTTTAATAATTTTTATTATAATATTTTTTTATATGTCAATTTATGGAAAATAATGGAATTCAAAAAATAAATGAAATATATAAATTTGCAGATAATAGAGATAAATTAATTAAAGTTATTTCATATCTTTCAAAATTAATTTCAATTTATTATAAGAATAAAAATAAAAATCTTGCAAATTCATTTTTAACACTTTATCTAACAACTTTTACTTCAAGGAAAGTTTTTAATTTATTTAGAAGTTTTTTTGAACCGAACATCTTTACTTTATTTTCAGAATTACATTCAAAAAAATATTTAGATACAAACAACAAATATCAAATAATATTAAATATAACTCAACAAATAAGCACTTTTTTCTTTTTTATTTTTGATAACTTGGAATTATTTTTTCAAATTAATTTTTTTTCATCAAATAATAAAGGAATATTAATATCATGTTTTGCTAATTTTTTTCATATTATTTTAATTATTACAAAAATAATAAATAATATTGAAAAAATTTATAACTTAATTCTATCAAAATCATCTTTTTCAAAAGAAAAAGAATACAAATTAAAATTAATAAGATTATTAATTGTTCTTTCTGGAAATGTTTTAGATTTAATAACTATATTTAATAAATCAAAAATAATTAAATTTATTTTTGGGAAAAATTTAAATGAAACATTAATATGTTTGTCTGGAATTTGGTCTGGTATTGTTTCATTATATAATACAATTTTTTAATATATTCATTTAAGAAAAAATTAAATAAAAATTAAATTAGATTAAATCTTTATGAAAATCTTCATTTTTTTTCAAATTAATATATTTCATATTTTTTGACAATATTTCATCAACTCTTTGTGAAATTTCTTTTTCAATTCCTTTTATTTCAGAAATATTAATATATTCATTATCTTTTTTTTTATTTAATTCAAATTCTTCTTTTTGAATAATTTCATCTAATTTTTCACTTTGAATTTCTGAATTTAAATCCTTCAATCTATTATATATTAAATCATTATTTTTTTTTAATTGTGATTCTTCCATCATTCGATCAACAATTTTACTTATTTCATCAGAGGAAAATTCAAATTCTTTTTCATTTATATTTCCTAAATTTGTATTATCAGTTTTATTTATATTTTGAAATTGTTTATTTTGGATTTTCATAATATTATCTATTTTATATTTGACAATATCTTTATTATCTTTATTTAATTTTTCATTTTCTTTTATTATTTCATTCAAATATTCTTTTTTTGCTTTTTCATTAATTGCAATATTTTTTATTTTTTGTTTATTCATTGTAGTCATTAATTTTTCATTAGCAAGTAATTGTTTAATCATTAAATCATTTTTTACTTTTTCTCTATGAATTTTTTCTTCTTCTTCTCTATTTAATTCTTCTTTTAATTTCTTTCTTTTTTTTTCTAATTCTTTTGCAATGTTTAATTTTTCAATTTCTTGTTGTTTTAAATCATTATAATATTGATTCATATTTTCTGCAATTTCTCTTAATCTTTTTTTCTCTTCTTCTTTTGATAATTCAATTTGATAATTTTCAACAATAGTCCAATCATCATTTAAATTTTTATCATATAAATATTTTTTAATTTGAAGAGGATTCATATTTCTTAAATCAGGAGTAATTGAATATCTTTTTATTACAATATCAGATACTTTTTTAAGCACAATTGGATATGATTGATTTTCAGATTTAAAATTACATATTTTTAATATTGATGATCTAAATATATATATAAAGTTTTCAAATGTTAAATTATTTTCTTGAAATGTATTTGGAATTGAAGAAAAGAGGTCAAAATATATTTTTTGAAATAATTTTTTTTCTAGTGCTCTTATTATTTCTTTTTCTTTTTCTCTTTTTTCTTCTAACCTGATTTTCTTTTGTTTTGTATATTTTTTATTCTGCATTTTTATATATTCATAATTTTTTTAAAAATTAATTTTTTCTAAATTTATAAAAAGAATTTTAAAATGCTAATTTTATCTAATTATCTAACATGGATAATGAAGATTTATTTGAAGCATTTGAATTAGAAACAGATAAAGATTCAACAAATCTCCAAAATTTCTTAAATAAAAAAACATTCCGAAATCCACAAAACCCAACCGAAACTCCCAATCAAAAAAATCCAAAAACAGAAATAGAAAAAGATGACATCCTTCTTTCAAAACAAATATCCCAAATAAAACAAGAACTAAAATCCTCAGAAGAAAATAGCGAAAAAATAACAAACATAACAATAAACATAAAAATAGACCAGGAATTAAAAATAGACTCAACTGCCTTTGAAGGTGGAAATCACGATATAATATATCCAAAAACAATGAAAAAACCTTTATTTAAAATACCAAAAAATTATGCAACAAACTATCCATTTAAATTAGATCCATTTCAACAAGAATCAATTAACATTTTAGAAAATCATAATTCAATTTTAGTTAGTGCCCACACATCAGCAGGAAAAACAGTAATTGCAGAATATGCAATAGCAATGTCATTAAGAGACAATCAAAGAGTAATTTATACTTCTCCAATTAAGGCTTTAAGTAATCAAAAATATAGAGAATTAAAAAATAAATTTTCAAATGTTGGTTTAATGACTGGTGATGTTACAATTAATGAAAATTCATCTTGTTTAATTATGACTACTGAAATATTAAGAAATATGTTATATAAAGGTAGTCAAATTATAAAAGAAATTGCTTGGGTTATTTTTGATGAAGTTCATTATATGAGAGATAAAGAAAGAGGAGTTGTTTGGGAAGAAACTATTATTTTATTAAGTAATAAAATTAATTATGTTTTCTTAAGTGCAACTTTACCAAATTCTAGAGAATTTGCTATGTGGATTTCCAAGATTAAAAATCAAATTTGTCATGTTGTTTATACTGAGTTTAGACCTGTTCCGCTTGAACATTATATTTATCCTAGTCAAAGTGAGGAGATTATTAATATTGTTGATTCGAATGGGAATTTTAAAGAAGATAATTTTAATAGAAGTTTAAATTTAATTAATTATAATGAAAATGCTTATAAAAATTTATTTTTAAATAATAAAAATGACAATAATTCAAATTCAAATAAAGAAGATATAAAGCAATTAATAGATTTAATAATAGAAAATAATTTAGATCCTTGCATAATATTTTCTTTCAGTAAAGAACAATGTGATATATTATCATCAAATATTTCAATAATAGATTTAACAACATCAGAAGAAAAAAAACTAATAGAAAAAATATTTCTAAATGCAATATCAACATTAAGTTCCTCAGATCAAAAAATTTCTCAAATAACAAAATTATATCCAATAATATTAAAAGGAATAGGAATACATCATAGTGGATTACTTCCAATATTAAGAGAAATAATAGAATTAATATTTCAAGAAGGTTTAATTAAAATTTTATTTGCAACTGAAACTTTTTCAATGGGAATTAATATGCCTGCGAAAACTGTTATTTTTTTAGATATTGAAAAATTTGATGGGAAAAAAAAAAGAAATATTACTGGAGGTGAATTTATTCAAATGAGTGGTCGTGCTGGGAGAAGGGGTTTAGATAAGAAAGGAATTACTATTTTAATTTTAAAAAAAAAAATGGAAATTAATATTATTAGAGAAATTTTAAAAGGGAAAAGTGATCCTTTAAATTCATCTTTTGAATTATCTTTTAATCAAATTTTAAATTTAAGTAGAATTGAAGGAGTTAAATGTGGGTTTATTTTAAAAAGAAGTTTTAGACAATTTCAAAGTGAAAGAGCTATTCCACAAATTAAAAAATACATTGTTATGTTATATGATGAATATTTGAAGTTTGATTTTAATTATGAAAGAGATGAGTTGATTAAAAAATATATTCAATTTAAAGATTTAATGGAAAGTTTACAAGAAGAAAATAGATTGTTAATTTTTGATAATGATAAGAATTTGAAATTGATTTTTAAGTATTTTATTCCTGGGAGATTGGTTTATATTAAAAATTTTGGAATAGGGTTTTTTATTGATTTTGCAAAGAAAAAAGAAGAATTTGTTGTTAAATATAATAAATATGATAAACAATATTTTATCAGTGAAAATGAAGGAAATTATGAAAAAAATGATGATGAAAAAATTGAACAATTTAATAAAGAAATGTCAGATAAAAAAATAATTTATTTGTTCATTTATATTAATAATTATGACAATTATCAAAAAAAAAGACTTTTAATTCCAGGAAATATGAATACAAAAAATGGAAAAGGATTAATATTTCCATTTAAAATAAATTCACTTGAAAATATATCTCAAATTAAAATCTCAATCCCAAAAGATATAATGAAAAATAAATCATCATTATTTAATACAGAAAAAATATTATTAGAAATATACAACCAAAATAAAAATAATTTAAAATTATATAACCCTATATCAGATTTAGGAATAGTGGATAAAAAATTTAAAGAAAATTATTCAAATATTACAGAATTAAAAAACAATATAATGGAAATAGAAAATAAATTATTATTATCACATTCAACAAACTTAAACATTGAAGAATCCCTTTTAACAAATTTTAAAGAAAAACTAAAATTAAAAACTCAAATAAAACATTATTTATCAAAATTAAATGAATTAAATAAATTAGTTTTAAATGAACAATTAAATAATATGAATAGAGTTCTTCATAGAATGAATTATATAAATGATAATGGAATAGTAACTTTAAAAGGACAAGTTGCTTGTTCAATTACATCAAGTGATCCAATTATTTTAACAGAAATGATATTTAATGGAACTTTAAATAATTGTAATGAAGATGATTTATGTGTGATTTTATCTTGTTTTGTAAATGGAGAAGGAAGTAATTTTAAAGAAGAAAAAAAAAAAGTTGAACAAGAAGAAAAATTAATGAATTTATATAAAAAAATTAAAAGTAATATTGAAAGAGTAATTGATATTTATATTGAATGTAAAATTAATGTTAAAGATAAAGAAAGTTATATTAAAGGGTTTAAATATGATTTAATGTTGTGTTTTTTATATTGGTTTAAAGGAGAAAAAAGTTTTGCAGATATATCTAATGAAGCTAAAGATGTTTATTGTGGAAATTTAGTTAGAAATATTAGGAGATTAGATGAATTATTGAAAGAATTATCTGTTAGTGCTAATTTAATTAGTAATTTAGATTTGAAGAATAAATTTGAAAATATTTCTAAAAAAATTAAAAGAGGAATCCCATTTACTGCTAGTTTATATTTAGAAGAAAGTTAATTGTTATTATAATATGTTTTTTATATACAATAATTAGTTTTTTTTCAAATTAATTTATTAAAAAAATATTTTTGAGTGAAAATATAAATATAAAAAAAAGATTTAAAAATTAGGTTTTTTGATTCTGAAATCATAAAAAATGATACTTTGATAGTTTGAAATTAAATAATTATAATAAAATTATTATTTTAATATTGATTTATCGAATTATAAACATTTTAAAAGAAATAAAATATTCTGACTCATTAATTTAATTAGATATATTAAAATAATAATCAACAAATATAAATCAATCAAAAATCAAAGAATAAAAAAACCTTCACAAATTATGAAAAGAAAAAAAAAATATTTTAAATAAGAATTATTTTAAAATCTTATATTTTTTTATTAGAATATTTATTTATAGAAATATTTTCCCATTTTTTCCTCATAAAATTAAAATTTTATATTCGTTTGACTGAAAATATTTTTTTGATTGATAATCATTCAAAATTACCTAATTATTGCCAAATTTAAATAAAATATTATTAATAAATCTTAATATATTAATATTTTCCATAAATATGATTAATATTTAAATCTTTTTTTGGAAATTAATATGCTATAAATATTTAATCTTAAATATTGTTATATTTTATAATTCATTTTAACATATAATTTTGATTTTGTCATTTTATTTTTATTATTCTATTTATTAAAAACATAATCCACTGTACATAATAAAATTATTTTTAAAAAAAATAAAAAATCCCAATGGTTAAAATTATTAAAAAAAATTAAAAAAATATTAAAAATTATAAAAAAAAACAAAAAAAAATATGTCCTCCCAAAATAAACCTCAAAGCAAACCATCAAAAGAAGAATCAATGTTAAAAAGTTACAACGAAACCTTTTACACATCATTAAAATCTCTTCAATTTTTATCAAACCCCTTACCAAGAGAACAAAAATTATTATATCATTTTGAACAAAATGAAAGCGCAGCAGTTTCATCAACAATAGGACAACTTGAATCAGCTCTTGATGATTTAATATTTAAAAATGAACAAATAAAAAAAACAATGAAAGATTTAAAAAATGAAATTAAAGATTTAAAAGATCAAATTAATGATGATAATAAAGGAGGAGATTCTGAAGAATATGCTCCTCAAGTTAAAATTTTACAAGATGCTTTAAATGATTTTATTGAAAAACAAAAAGTTGAAAATTTTAGATTAAAAGAAGAAATTGCTTTATTAGAAAAAGAAAAAGCAGAAGTTCAACAAAGTATTTATGATGCTTTAGGGTATCTTAATAAATTAGAAAAAGTTGTTGGGATTAAATCTAAGACTTATACTTATTATTATGATCAGACTTTGAGTGAAAATGAATTTGCTAGTAAGTTTATTATTAAAGATGAGAATATATAATTTTTTTTTTTGAAATTGTTTTTAATTTATTTTTATATTTTTTTGAATTGATTTTTTATATTGTTTACATATATTTTTCCTATAGTTTTGTAATCATTTTTTTTTAAATTATATTTTTATTTTTAATATTTTATTTTGAAAAAACTATAAAGAGAAAAAAATAAAATGTCTTCAGCAAATTCATCACAAGAAGAATCACCAAATGATAAAAAAAGTAAAACGAAAACCGAAAAAGGAGAGGACAAAAAAAAAAAAAAAAAAAAAACAAAATCAAAAAAAAACAACTCCAATTCAGAAAATGAAAAAGAAGAAAATAAAAAAGAAAAAGAAGAAAAAAAGAATCAAATGATAATGAAAGATTTAATAGCAGAAAATTTCGTAATGTTAAAATTAATAGGAAAAGGAGCATTTGGTCAAATCTATTTATCATTTGATATGAGAGACAATGTAGAAGTATCAATAAAAAAAGAAATAAAAAAATTTCAAAAACATCCTCAATTAAGAACAGAAGCAAAAATATATCAAACACTCTTAAATATATCATCAACAGATTTAACTGGAACAAAAGCATTATCACAAGATGAAATTCAAGGAGTTCCTCATTTTTATGGTATGGGAGAATTATTTGATTCATTTTATTTAATAATTGAATTTTTAGGCCCGAATTTAATGGAATTATTTAATTTTTGTGGATGTCATAAATTTACTATTAGTACAGTAAGTTTAATAGCTTTACAAATGTTAAATAGAATTGAATATTTACATAAACATCATTATATTCATAGAGATATAAAACCAGAAAATTTTTTAATTGGTACTAAAGAAAAATCTAATATTATTTTTTTAATTGATTTTGGTTTATCTAAAAGATATAAAAATCCTAAAAATCATCAACATATACCATATAGAGAAGGAAGATCTTTAATTGGAACAGCTAGATATGTTTCTATTAATACTCATTTAGGTATTGAACAAAGTAGAAGAGATGATTTAGAAAGTATTGGTTATGTTTTGATATTTTTTTTAAAGGGAATTTTACCTTGGCAAGGAATGAAAGCAGGAGGAGATAAATATCAAAGAATAATGGAAAAAAAATTACAAATTCCAACTGAAATTTTATGCTATGGATTACCTGATGAATTAGTTTATTATTTAAATTATTCTAAAAGTTTGAGATTTGAAGATAGACCTGATTATGATTATTTAAGAGGTTTATTTATTAGATTATTAGGGACATGTAATAATGTTTATGGATTAAGTAATGATATGTTAAAATTTGATTGGTGTTTTGATGATCCTGCTACTTCAATTTGGCAAGTTTTTAATAAGAAAGGGAAAGGAATTAATATTAATAGTACAAATCAAGAAAGTAATAAAGATGTTGGAGGGAATAATAATATTAAGAAAATTAATGAAATTATTGAACAACAAAATAAAGGGAAGTTGGAAAATATCTATGAAGTTAAGGAGACTTTTGCAAAGACTAATGAAAATAATTCACAGGTTAATTTAGATGAGGATGAAGAAGATTCTTCTTCTGAGAGTGAAAATAATAAGAATAAAAAAGATGATAATGATAATAATAAAAAGGAAAATGAGAATAATGATAATAAAAATTATGAAAATAATAATAATATAGGAAATGAAAATAATGATAACAGAAATAATGAAAATAAAAATAATGAGGATAATGATGAAGAATCTGATGAAACAATAAAAGAAGAATTTAATGCTCAAAAATTAAATTTAGATAATAACAATGAAGAAGGAATAACTCAACAATTAAAAAATATATTAAACAAAGAAGAAGATATTGATATATATATTAACAAATTATTACAAAAAAAAGGAATAAATATAAATAATAATAATAATTCAAAAAATAATAATATAAATAATAATAATAATAATTCAAATAATAATATAAATGTGGCAGTGAAAAAAGGTCCAAGGAAATCAATATTAAAGCATGCTGTTCCAGATGTAACTCCAGTAATATATAATGATAATAAAAATTCAAATTCAAATTCAAATTCAAAATCAAAATCAAAATCAAAATCTAGTTCAAGTTCTGATTCAGAATCAGAAAAAAAAGATGAAGTTCCTCCAACATTAGGAACAGGAAAAATAAATTTAAAAGATAGTTTAGATATTCCTAATCCAGATGGGAAAGATAGAAGAAAAAGTGTATTAAGACAATCTCCAGAAAATATAAAAAAAAAATTAGAAGATATGAATAAATTATTTAACAATGATAAAGTTGTAGCAAAGAATACTTATAGAAATTCAAAAATGATATCTCTAGCAGATTTAAATAAAATTCATGCTTTAAATGGAATTGATGGAAATGATAAAGGAAAAAAAGAAAAGAAAGTAGAAGTTAAAGAAGAAAATAAAGAAGAAAAGAAAGAAGAAAAGAAAGTAAATAAGAAAAAACGTGCTTCAGTTTCATTTAATTTAGGTATAGATATTAAAAATGAAGATGATTCAAAAAATAAACCAAGTTTTGAAAATCAAGTAATAAACAATAATAAAGATAATAAAGATGATGAAGAAAAAAAAGAAGAATTAAAAGGAGATATATCAAAAAGAACAAATCATTCCCACAACACAGCAAAAAGTCAAAAATTAAAAATATCAAACAACTCAAAACAACAAAATACACAACTTCGAAAAGTAAATACAAAAGTAAGTGAATTAGACTTATTAGATAATCCAGATATAAATGTATCAAAAGAAAACTTAATAAAAATATCAAGAGAACCAATATCAAAAAATTATATAATAATAAGTGATTTAGGACAAGGAAGTTATGGTCAAGTAAAAAAAGTTCGTCATAAGCAATTAAATGAAATTCGTGCTATGAAAATGACAAGTAAGAAAACAACAACTTCAAAAATAGAAATAAATATCTTAAGAAAAATTTCTCATCCAAATATTGCAAATATATATGAAATATATGAAGATAGTAGAAAATATTATATTATGATGGAATTTTTAGAAGGTGGTGAATTATTTGAAGCAATTACTTCTGCAGGTTCATTTAATGAATTATCAGCAATGAAAGTAATGAAACAATTATTAGATGCAATTTATTATTGTCATACAGAGAGAATTGTACATAGGGATTTAAAACCAGAAAATATTATGTTAACAAATCAACCAAAAGATGATAATTATCAAATTAAATTAATAGATTTCGGTGCAGCAACAAATTTTATCCCAGGGAAAAAAATAAATAAATTTATAGGAACTGCATATTATATAGCACCTGAAGTTTTAAAAGAAAATTATGATGAAAAATGTGATATTTGGTCATGTGGTGTAATAATGTATATTTTATTATGTGGATATCCACCTTTTAATGGAAATACAAATTTAGATATTTATCATAATATTAGAACTAGAAATCCTACTTTTACTGGAAGTGAATGGGAACCTATATCAAAAGAAGCTGTTGATTTAATTAAAAATATGTTAAATAAAAATCCAGTCAAAAGATTTTCTGCTCAGAAATGTTTAAATCATCAATGGTTTAAATTATTAGAAGATGCTGAGAAAAATAAATTTAAAAACTTTCATAATATTCAAAAAAATGCAATTACACAAATGGCACAATTTGTTCAAGAAAATAGATTTAAAAAAGCAGTTTTACAGTTTATTTCCAGTCAATTTGATATTCAAAAAGAAGAAAATGATTTGAAGGAAATTTTTAAAAGTTTAGATACAACTGGAAAAGGACAATTAACAAGAGCAGTTTTTACTGAAAAATTAATTGAATTATATGGTGAAAATGATGGGAAATATTATGCAGATAAAATTTTTTCTAATTTAGATTTAGATGGTTCTGGTCAAATTTCATATGATGAATTTTTAAGTTCTATGATTTCTAGTAAAAAAATTGTTACTGATGAAAGATTAGAAAAAGCTTTTAAAATGTTTGATAAAGATAATTCTGGGAAATTAAGTGTTCATGAAATTATTTCTGTTTTTGGTGGAGATGAAGATTCATGGAAGAAAGTTATTGAACAAATTGATTTAAATGAAGATGGAGAAGTTGATTTTAATGAATTTAAGTTAATGATGCTTAATGTTGATAAAAATGTTGGGATTAAAAAGAATATTAAAAGTAAGAGGACAATTACGAAACCTGAGAATATTGATTAATGGGTTTTTTTAATTTTTTACGTTTTTTTTGGTTTTTTTTACTTTTTTTATAATTTTTTGTTTTTTTCTGTATTTCAATTTTGTTTTATTGTGAAAAGTAATTAATTTGGATATTAATTAATTTTTAATTAAGGGATAAATATCAATAAATAAATTTATATATAATTAAAGTTTAAACTAAATCATGAAAAACAAAATGTTAAAAAGTATTTAATAAATATTATTTAAAAAAACTATTAATTTTTTATTTTTAAAAATTTTTTTAAAAATAAAAATATTTTTTCAAAATAAAAAAATTAACTCTGTTTATCAAAATCAGCCACCTCAATTTTTTCAATAACATCATTAAAATTTTCTTTAATAATTTGAGTATTAAGCTCTTTTCCTCTTGGATAAGTAACAATTAATTCATTATCATGTACATTTGCCATGTTTGCTGTAATTCCCATAGTACTTAAAAATTCTTTTAATATTCTAGAAAATTTTTCAATTTCATGTTTTCTTTCAGGATAAAAATGAAACATAGCTAAATTAGGAGGACGATTAGAATTTACTGTATCATCATCCTCATTTATTTTTTTATCTTTTTGTGCCTTTTGACGTCTTAATATTTCTTGAATGTCACTTTCATCTAAATCTATTGTTAAAGAAAGTGATATTAATAATAGGATTATTAATGATTGAATTTTGGTCTTCATTTTTTCTTTAAAATTATATTTTTATTTATTTAAATATTCAAAAAAATAATATTATTATAATTTATAATTTTACTATTTCATTTAAAATAATATTTTTTTTATACAATTTTTTTCTCAATCATAAATAGAAAATAATATTACATTTAATTATCAAGATATGATGTAATTTTATTATTAATAATTTGTTGTTCTTTTTTTAAACTATCTCTAATATCATTATTTTCATCTGCATCATATCTAATTCTTTCAAGAATTGAACCTAAAACTTTTAAAGTATTTCTATCACTTACAACATCCCCATAAAATGGTTTAATACAAATTCCATTATTTTTTTGTAATCTATAATATTTTGGATTATTATCAATTATTATAGTTTTTTTTATATCTCTTCCTAATTTGGATAAATCTTTTATATATTCATCTTCATTTATTATTGCATGTTGTTTATATAATCTAAATTCGAAATATTTTTCTTTTTTTTCTATTAAATCTATTATTGGATCAACATATTCTGGTGTGGATAATGAAAATAAAATTAATTCATATAATTGTTTCATTTTTGATAAAAAATCATGAAGAAATGGTCTTAATATCATTACTTTTCTTTTACTTTTTCCTTGATCTCTCTTTAAATATATTAATGTTTCATCTAAATCAAGGATTAAAGTATATTTATATATTGGATTTATTTTTGGTAAATAATATAATGGTTTTCTATTCATTATATTATTACCATTACTAATATTATTATTTATATTATTATTATTTGTTGGTGAATTATCATCATTTTGAAATTTAACTTTATATGATAAAATATAAGAATTATTTGAATCTGGAATTTTAAATAAAAATAAATTAAAAAATTTATATATATCTTCAATTGTATAATTATCACTAAATGAAAAGGCATCATAAAAAAATGAAGAAATAATTTCTTTTGAATGTCTTACTTTTTCTTCTATTTTCCCATAAAGAGATGATGGGAATTTATATAATTTACTTTGAGGTTGATATGATAAAGAATAAATATTATCAATTATTAATTTAAAATATCCTCCAATTGAATTAATATTACGATTTATAATTTGAATAATATTAAATTCATCTAAATCTTTTTTGGTTAAATTAATATTTAAATCTTTCTTTACAATATTATATAATTTTTCATACCATATATAATTTTCATAAGTCATTATTGTTTTATATAAAATAAATCTAATCATTACTAAAAAATTAAAATGAATTTGTTCAAATATTGATTTTAATAAAATAATAACTTTACTTAAGTTTTTATCATATGATACATGATAACATAAACAATAACATAATAATTCAATTTTTATAATATAAGTCAAATTTCTTCGATGATTAGAATCTTTAAATAATAAAATTAATTTATTATATATAAATCCATTAAAATAATAATTAATCCAATCATAACATTCATTATATGATGGTTGATATGAAGTTAACTTAAATAAAATTTCTTTTAATTGATTTTCTAAATTATAAAATTGTTCTAAATCATTTTTACTAATTAAATTTTCATTTTTATTATTATCAAATTTAATATTTTCATTATTATCATTTATATTATTATCTATATAATTAATGGAACTTGAATTAATAGAATAAACTTTTTTTTTATTAAAAATATCATCATAAGAAGCATCATTATTTCCTTCTAATTTATTTTCCTTTTCTTTATTAGTCTGACTACTATTTCTTTCTTTTAAATTACCAAATAACTGATTTTTTAATTTAGTTCTTAAATTACTAGAACTTCTTGCACTATTTAATGAATTTGTATTTTTTTTTAAATTATTTAAATTTAACTGTAATCCAAAATTACTTAAATCTTTTCTTTGAGAAATATTTTTTGAATTCGTTTGAATATTATTTTCAATACTAGTATTTAAAGAATTATTATTTGATGAACTAAAAGAACGATTATTATTTTCATATAAATTTGAAAAAGTTTTATTTAAATTTTTACAAACTTGATGTAAAATAAAACCAAAATTTTTTTTATTCACAGGTTCTGGTTTTAAACATTTTAAAGAAGCATCTGAAGAGTTTTTTACTATTTTTTTATTTGAATCATTTTTATCATTTTTTCCTTTTAAATATTTATCTTCATTTGAAAAACATTTTGAAGAATTTCTATTAAATATTGTTGAGATTTGTGTTTTTTTTTCTATACTATCTGGAGTATTATTATTCTCTTCATTTATTTTTTTTTTGATTTCTGTTTTTGAATCATTTAATTTTAATAAATTATTACAATTATTTTTATTTTGTTCTTCTTTCCAAAGCAAATTTTTATTTATTGTAATTTTTGTCTTAGTTGTATTTGATACTTGAGTAAATATAGGATTTCCATTTGATTTTGAAAATAATCTTTTTGAAAATGGAATCGTTAATTTTTTATCTAATCTATTTATCTTCATTAATTTTTATTTATTTATGAAATTAAAAAAATAATTAATTTAATAGGAATAAAAAAATAAAAACTTTATTTATTGATAATATATATATTTATACCATTTGTTTGATATATAAAATTTATATTTTTATTTCTTTATATCTTCTCAGTAATAAAGAACATTGAGCAGAAAAACTTAAAGAAATTGAAATTACATAAAGTTCCAATTAAAAAAGTAAAAATAATAGGCCAAATTCCTAAAGTAACAAATTTATTTTTTCTAACAAAAGGTAAAGAAAAATAACTAATAAAAGTAACATATGAATAATAAAGAATACCAATACATAAAGAAGCATTTGTTAATAATACTTGAATCATATTATTATCCTTTGATGAAATTCCAATAAAAATAAAAGGAATTATTACACAAAAAGTATACATTGGAACAAATCCATTACAATGAATATCAAAAGCATAAATAAATTCTATAGTTTGATTTGTTGTACTATTATTAAAATATTTATCAATTACAATTTTACTTATCATTGAAATTATTAAACCAAATGTTATTAAAAAAACAAAAGTTTGAATAAAGAATATATTAAAAATTTTAAATGGATTATAAATTCCAAAAGTAAATGAATAACAAATTGAAGAAATGAATAAATCTATTATTACTAATAATAAAAAACCTGGGTCATCCCTTCCATATTTATTTTTTAAATGTTTTCTCATTTTTGACATTTCTATTAATTCTTTTGGTTTAAAACAATAAAGAATATTTAAATATGCTAAATAATAATCAATTTGTCTTATATGATATATTTTTTTTAGATAATCTATAAATGAATAACAATATTCTTCGTTTTTTACACAACTTAAGATTAAATTGTTTAAATTTTGAATTGGTGGTAAATTTATTTTATTATTTGTAAAATTATGATTTTTAGTTTGTGTTAATTCATCTGTTGACAATTTAATATTTGATTTTTCATCATTTTCATTATTTGATATTCCATTTGTATTATAAGTCTCATCATTCATATTAAAATAAAAATAAATATTAAAATAATTTTTTATTTTTTCATTGTGAATGTTTTTAAATTTCAAAAAAAAAAAATTAAAATTTAATTTTTCAATGTCAAAAAAAATATTGAAAAAAATAAATCAAGACATTAAATATTATTTTTCATTAATAGATTTTTTCGCAGCAGGTGTTGAATTAACAATAAAAGGAAACAAAAGAAGTCCAACTGTATTAGGAGGAGTATTAACATTATTCACATTATCAACATTAATAATAATATTTGTAATATATATGAAAAATATAACATATCACTTAAATCCAGAATTAAATGTTCATGAAAAATATTCAACTTATTCACATGATTTAATAATAAATGAATATACTTTCCCAATTGGATGGACACTTACAGGAAATGATAATATTGGAATTGATAAATCTTCATATTTTAAATATAAAGTTATTTTTTTTCATGGAACAACTAATAATATATTACAAGAAACTGAATTAGAATATGAAGTTTGTAATTCTTCAAAACATTTTCCTTTAATTTCAAATCAATATAATGATGGTGGATTTACACATGTTTACTGTTTAAAAAATAATAATATTACTTTAAGTGGTTCTTGGAATGAAGAATATATATCATATATATCAATTAGAATGAAATATTGTAATAAATACGATGGTACATTTTATAAAAATGATAAATCAAATTGTGCTTCAAATGAAGAAGTAAATGACTATTTAGAAAAAAATGAATTATTTTTAAATATATTATATATGGATTCTGTTTTTCATCCTTTTAATTATAAAAACCCAATTCAAAATGTTTTAGGAAGTGCATATACTTCAATTTCAATTGGTATAAGTAAAATATATGAAATATATTTACAACCAAATTATTTAATTACTGATGATGGTTTAGTTTTCAGTAATAATGAATCAAAAAAAGTAATTACTACAAATTTTTATGTTAATGATTTTACTCAATATAATAATTATAGAAATGATAGTTTTATAGGAGAAATTGGAATTTATACTGGAAAAAAATATAGTGAAACTAAAAGAATTTATTCTAAAATTCATACTATTTTAGCTAATGTAGGTGGAGTTGCTAATTTTTTAATTATTTTTTTTAGATTATTTTGTTATCCATTTTCAATTATTAAAAGAGATGAAGCAATTTTAAATGAAATATTTGAATTTGATTTTGATAGAAATAAACAAACTGGAGGTTTAATAACAGATAAAAGAAGAAGTTCTATTGTTAAAATTAAAAATTTATTTGCTTCTAGTGGTTTAATTAAAATGAAAAAACCTCAAAAATATAATCAAAGAAATAATATTTTTTCAACAAAAAAAAAATTTAGAATAGAATTAAAGAATAATGATTCAAAAGAAAATTTAAATAATAATAATATAGAAAATAAAATTGAACCAATTGTAATTTCAACAGATAAAGATTCTTCAAGGATAACCTCTTCAACAATTTCAAATAAAAATATAATAAAAACTTCTGGTTCAAATGATGGAAATTTAATTATTGAAAATGCTTTAAAATATTATAATTCTGATATTTTAAGTGATGAAGAAATTGAAGAACCTAATAATATTTCTTCTTGGACTGAACCTGATGTTAAAATTAATTATAGTGAAATAATTGAAAAAATTGAAAAAGATAAAAAATTTGAAAAAGAAAAAATTCGAAGAAAAAAATTAGCAAAAAAACAAAAAAAATCACTTAATGAATTATTTAATTTACTTGATACTAAAAAAGATCATAATGAATTACATTTTAGATTATTTGAAGTTATTTTATTAATATTTAATAAATTTTGTGTATGTTTTAGAAATAGTAAATTTAAAGATAAATTATTATTATATAGAAGAAGTAATTATACAATTCAAGATTATATTGATTTAACTTTTATAATAAAAAAATTAGAGGAATTTGATAAATTAAAATATATTTTATTAACAAATGAACAATTGGCAATGTTTAATTTTATAGGAAAAGATGTTTGTTCTATTAATAAAAATTATCAAAATAATAGTGCTATACATATAATGAAATCGCTTACTAGAGATAAATATAATTTATTAAGTAATATTATTGTTAAATATCAACAAAGAATAAAATATAAAGATCAAGAAGAAGGAAAATTAAATGAAATGGAAGAAAAATTATTTTCAATGATTAGACCTGAAATTAAGGAAATATGTATTTAAAATATATATTTAATAATATTTTTTAATTATATAATAAATATTTTTATTATTAATATTATTTAATCTAATTTAAACATCTTTATATCAAAATAGTCATTAAAATATTAAAATTTACAATAAATCATATTTTATTTGATTTTTTTTAAAATTTTTGCTATTGAATTTTATTATTCTATTTTTTTTCAAGATATTCATATTTTATTATATAGGTATTGATTATTTAATAATTCATGATTTTTATATGTAAATAATATTTATAACATTTATATTGTTTAATTAAATATATTAAAGTTATAATTGAAAAAATAATAATTAATTGAAAAAGTTTTTAGACAATATATTAATAAAGAATTTGAAAATAATATCAAATTACATTAACTCATTAATTTAATTTTTTGAATTACTAAATCCAAATTATTTCTATATTCAGTATGCCCTAAGTTTAATGAACTAAAATCTAAACTTTTAAATTTACTTAAATTTAAATTAAAATTGCCTCCATAACCAATAGCATTTTTATTCATAACCAAATTATATAATCCTTGTAAAATTTTATCATCATTACTCCAACAATTAATAATTTTTCCATTAATTATTATATCAAACATTTCTTCATATTTTTTTTCTTTACCTTCCATAGAAGTAGCACCAGCAATTAAAATAACATCTTTAATTATATCGTCACATTTAATAATTGAATTAATTTTATATAACATTTTTATACAATTCTTTATTAAATGAGTCCCTAAAGAAAAACCAACTAATGATATTGTTTGATATTTAAAAAATAATTTAGATGCTATTATTAATGCTAAAATTTTTCCACATAATTTTGCTTTTTTTGATGAAGTAGTAAAAATATCTTGTGGAATTTCTTCATAACTTTTATAATTTGAAATATTGTTTTTATTTTTAAATTGATATATAAATTTTACAATTAATTCTCCTGTTAAAGTTGATAAATTATCACTTGGCCAATTATAATAATAACATACATTAGATTTATTTAAATCAATTGTTAAATTATCCCATTCTTTTATATGATCTTTATTTTCTGATAAGAATCCACTTATAAATATTATACAGTGAGTTGAATGAATTTTTGGATTTAATGATTCCAATCTTATATTTCTTATATTAATATCTTTTTTTTCTTTTGTTAAATTATCCCAAAAATTTGAAAAAGTATTTTTTTTATCTATTAATAAATTTTCAAATAATTGGATTGCAATATTTTGAATTTCATACATATTATTTGTCAAAAAAGACTTTTTTTCTGGACTTATTATATTATTATCAGATGTAAAAGTTGATAATAAAGAATTATTATTAGCATTTATGTTATTTTTTTCTTTTTTTGGATTCTTTAAAATTTGATAAATTTCTCTTATATCATAAGTTAAATTATCATTTTGAGGAAGAAGAGAATCAACAACACAAGATTGAGAAAAATTAGAAATATCTTCAACATCAACATAATTTTCAAAAGCAATTAATGAATTTAATAATATAACTTTCATTTTTGCATTTGTTATTATTCTATCTATATTTGAAGTAAAAAATATTTTTGAACTATCTTTTTTTTTTACAATTAATCCATTAAATATTAATGTAAGACATAAGATTATTGATAAAATTTTATTTATATCTTTATCAAATTGTGTGAAAATTAAATTTAGTTTTTTATCAGCTTCTTCTTTTGTTATATTTAGATTTTCTTTTATTAATTGTTGAATTGTTTGATTAAGAACAAACAATTCATTAAATTCTGAATTTTTATTTAATTCATTTAAATTAAATATATGATACAAATAATTAGAATAAAGCAAAAAAGTATCTAAAATATTTTCATTTTGAAAATATGAATAATTACATAGCATTACATAATCTAAATATAATTTATATGATTCTTTGTTAGTTTTTGTTAAAAACATATTTTCTTCATTTTTAATAAATATTTGTTCAAATAATATATTTGTTTTTATTTTAAATTCATCAAATAATACTTTTGAAATATTAAATCCCTTAGATGATACTAATGTCAAATATTTTTCTTGAATTAATTTTTCATATTTTGATATTATAAATTTTGGAAAAACTATTATGTTAAATTTTTTCTTTAATTTGTTAAGGAATTTAGACTTAAGTTTTTCTATTTCAGATTTATAATATTTTGAAAGTATTTCAATATTTTTTTCTTTTCTAATTGAATCAAAATTTAGATTAATGATTTTCTTTTTTATAAAATTATTATAAATATTTTTAATTGTTTGAATTATTATTTCTGAATCTAAATTTTTTTTAAATGAAACTAATAATTTTTCATTCAAAAAATATTTGGCTAATTGTTTCTTTTTATAAGTGACATTCAAAATTGTTGATAAAATATTATCTAATTTTTTTGATAAATCAATTTCTTTTGTAACATAAAAATCCAACAATTTATTTTCATTTTCAAATTCATCATTTGAAAAAGAGAAATTCTGAATAAAAAAATCATAAATCTTTTCATCATTAATCAATTTTTTTATTTCATCATTCATTAAAAATCAAATAAAAAAAATAGAAAATAGTAAAGAAAAAATATAAAATTATTAATAAATAAAAATAAAAATCAAAAAAATGAACAGTAGTAAATATTTCCGTGTTCCAAAAAAGAAAGAGCCACTTCAAGAAAACGAAGTATATATAACAACAAGACAATCACCAATAAACTTTTTAAGATATGCAATATTTCTTTTTGAAAAAAGAAATTTACCATATATAAAATTTAAAGCAAGCGGAAGTGCAATAAGTTCATTAGTAAACATAGCAGAAATATTAAAAAAAGTTATTCCAGAAATTCATCAAATTAATAAAATTTATACTTTAAAATATGAACAAGAATATGAACCAAAAGAAAAAGGATTAGATCATGTAAAAATTGTAAGAAATGTTCCAATTTTAGAAATTGATTTTTATAAAGTTTTACCTGAAGAAATTGGAGATCCAAATAAATTATATGGATATCAACCTGCTTTATCAAAAGAAGTTTTTGAAAGAGTTAAAATTAATGTTAATAATCTAATTAAAAGAAAAATTAATGAAGAAAATAATAATAAAAGAATTGGAAGAGGTAAAAAAAATTTTGTATATAGAGCTGGGTTTAGAGGAAGATTTAGAGGGAGATTTAGAGGGAGTAAAATAGGAAGGAGAGTATATATGCCTGGATTTAGAGGGAGGAAAAATTTTAGAGGAAATAATAAATATGATAGTCATAATTATAGTTATAGTAATCAAAAAACAAATTTGAAATCACATCATCAATTTAAACCATTTAGACCTGCCTCTATGAGGAAAAAAAATAATGAAGAAAATAAAAATAAAGATAATATTTAAAAAAAACGCACATTATTTAATTTTAAAATAAAATAAAAAAATTAAAAAAACTCATAAAACAAATAAAAATAATTTTTCTCAAAAAAAAAAAAGTAAGAATAATAAAAAAATTATTTTTAAATACTATTAAAAATTATTATTAATAAAAATATAACTAAAAATATGGAAAAAGATAAAACAAAAGAAGAACAAAAAGACCAAAAACAATCATCTCAAAATAATAATAATACATCAACAGTTTTAACATCACAAAATAATTCAACAACATTAGATAAAGATAAGAAAAAAGTAAGAAAATATACATACTTAAATCAAAAAGTAAATATTCCTGCATCATATGGTGAAAGAATTCAATATATTAGAAATATGTTTTATGATGAAGATTTACCTTATACAATAAGTAGAGCCCCTTCAAATTTTTCACATAATTGTATGGATATAGGAAAATATTTTAAAAAAGAACTTCAAACAATAGTAGAAATTGCAGGAGGAATTTTATCTTATTTATCTAAAACAATTCAAGTTGATCTTAAATTACAAAAAGATAAAAAATTTGTTCAAACAAATGATCCTGATGAAATATTGAAACATGCAGTAATTTGGAATTCTGATTCTTTATGTATATTATATAAGGAATTATGTAATTGTGCAGGAGTTAAAATGGAAATAATAAGTGGAATGATTAAAAAAGATAATTATAAAGTTGGTGATAGTTTATATAAACATAAATGGTGTTTTTTAGAAGCTGGAGGGAAAAATTATTATATTGATCCTTTATTAACTATTGGTGATTTAAAAGATGAAGATAAATTTGAAAGTAATTTAAAATTATTTTATTTTTTATGTCCTTCTAAATTCTTTAATGAAAATCATAGACCTGATGATGATAAATATCAAGAAAGTCCTAAACCAATTAATGTTAAAGAATTTACTAAAAAACCTTTAAATGATATTGAAAGATTTTATCATGAAATTTATAATCTTAATATTAGAGAATTAAATCATTTTAATCCTGAATTTAATTGGAGTGATGAAGATTTTATAATTAAATTTATTGTTGAAATGATGGATATTAAAGTAAAAGTTATTAATAATAATAATAAAAAAATACCAGATGAAAATATTAAATTTATTGAAACAAATATAAAAGATAATTTTGAAATTAAAATAACATTCCCTGGAAATGGTGAATATAAAGTAAGTGTATTAGGAAAAAATATTACATCAGGTGATACACATCATGAATTATTTTGTTATAAAATAAATGTTAAAATTGTTAAAAAAGAAGAAAAAAAGAAAATTTCAATTAAAAATTTAAGTACTCATATAAGATTAAGTTCACCTCAATATAGAAATTCAAGTAAAAGTCAAGAAAGAAAATTAAGTAAAAGTGCATCAGATTTTGATGAAAAAATTAAAAAAAAATGTTTTGATAATAAAGGAGCTCATTTATATGAACCTAGAAATCATTTTTTAAGAATTGGATTTGATACTAGATTTAAAATTAGAATAAAAGATGCTAAAAATGTTGTTGTTTTAGATGGGAGAAAATGGAATTTTTTACATAGAAAAGAAGAAGATTTATATGAAGGTACTGTTAAAATTAAAAATGAAAATGTTGTTATTTGTGCTATGAGAGGAAATAATATGTATACAGAAGTTTTTGAATTTTTAGCTAGTAAAAGATAAAATAAAAATTATGTTTTCTAAAAAAAATTTTACAATTTATAATTTTTTTAATTTCTAAAATTATAATATTAATTTAATAGTTTTTTTTCATATTTTTTTTATAAATTTTTTATTTATTTTTTTGTGCAGTCATAAAAACATTATCCTCATCATTTTTATTTTCATCTCCTTCTGTTTTATTATGATTTTCACCATTTTCATCTGTTTTTGGTTTATCAACATATATTGGGATTTTTGTATTCATTCCTTCAATTTCTTTACCAATTTGTTTAAGTCTCATTGCAGTGTATGTAAAAAAATTTTCTGGAAGAATTTGTTTAGAAATTAATTCAGCAAATATTATATTAAATGCCAAAGTTAAACCACTTTCACTAATGTATGCTTCTAATTTTTTATATTGTTCATCTTTTTTTTCTTGTTTTTTTGCTAATTGTTCAATTTCTTTTTTCTTTTTTTCACTATTAAAATTTGGTTTTTTAATTTTTTCATTTTTATTTTTATTTTTAGAACTATCTTTCATTTTTAATTTAATTAAAATAGAAAAATAAAACTTCAAAAAAAAAATTAATTCTATAATATTTGATTTGAATATATTTAATTAATCAAATATGCAAGAAATGTCAATTAAAAATTCTTTAAGAAGTTTTGGTGATGTTAAATCAATAAAAAATAATATTATAACTGCATCAGAAGCATCAAATATTACTCTTCAATTAACAAGAATTGGTAAAATGTTAGATGAATCAGTATTAAAATTTACTAAAAGATATCTTATTATTCAAACTGAATTAGAAGAAATGAAAAGAGAATTTGTTGGTGATGTTGCTATAATTTCTGAATATTTGAATTTAACAAAAAAAGAAATTAGATATGATAAATTTGATAATATTGTTATTGGGAAACATTCAAATTCTATTAATATACCTAAACTACCTAATTATGAACAAAAAATGTTAAGACAAGAAAAAAAGATTAATAAATATGATTATAATATCACAGATTATAGTATTAATTATAAAAAAAAAACAATTAATAATAATAATCATTTAAGAACTACAGGAAATTCAAGAAACAGAAAAAGTAAAATAATTATAAATAAAATATCATCACCTATTGAAAAGAAAAAAAAAGAAAATAATGAAAATTTTTCAGAGAGAAATATAACTAAAAGTATTGATTTTAATGAATATAATTTAAATTCTAAATTAATTGCTAAACCAACTCATAAAAAAAGTCAAAACAGTATAAAAAGTTCAAAACAAAGTATAAATGAATATAAAAGAAAAAATAAACAAAATGACAATAAAGAAAAAGAATTTGAAAAAAAAAAAATATTAGATTCATTATCAGATAATAAAATTAAAGCATTATATATTTCTTTAAATTCAGATGTTGTTCCATATAATGAAAAATTAAAAATATTAAATTTAAATAAAGAATTATCTCATTTAGTATCAAAAAATGATATTTATAATAACGCATTATTAAACATCAACAATAAGATTAATTTATTAAAGCAACAACCAATTGAAGAAGATGAAAAAATTATAATAGATAAATTAAGTTCATATCCAAGTAAAACTGCAAAAACTGGATTAAATTATTTAAATTCTCAAAAAGAAAAAGAATTAATAGATAATGATAATGAATTAAATAAAAAATTATTAGAAATGATTTATATTTGTATAGGAGATAAATTAAATAAAAATCAAAATTTAAAAGAAGCATATGAAGAATTATTTAAAAAATATAATGAAGATTCTATTAGAATGTTATTTTTTAATTATATTTATCCAAGATGTTATGAGGATTCAATTAATGGGAAACTTAATAAAAATGATATGAAAGAAATAATTAATATTATTACACAAAATAAAATGTTAATTTCTGATAATTTAGTTACTAATAATAATAAAACTTTTAGTTATATTGCTTTTTCTTTAGATGAAATTTGTGAATTTTTAACTGGTATTCAAGATTTGGATGATGATTTAAAAGAGAAAATAAGGAATGAAATAGAATTAAAAAGTTTAATTGAAGAAGAAGAAAAAATTAGGAATATGATAAAACATTAAAGGAATTTTTTCTTTTTTGAAATAAATTGAATTAATTGTATATTTTTGAAAAAATATTTGTAAATATATAAAATAGATATTAATATTCTTATCAGTTAATTTAAAAATTACAAAATGCTTTAAACATTAATTATTTAAATTTTTTTATTTGTATAAAACTTTAATATAAAAAAACATTACATAAAAATTTTTTAAAAAAAATTATTCTCATCAAATATTTCTAGATTGTTTATAAAGAATAAACAATCTTTCATAAAAAAGATGGATTTAATAAAGTAATATCAAAAATACCTTATTTTTAATATATTCCAATAATATTATATAATTTTTCTTTTTCAATATATTAAAATATATTAATGACTATAATATTTATATTATTTAACAAAAGAAATGAACTTCATATATATTTAATTATTTAGTAAAATATATATTAACCCATTTCTAAAATTCTAATTTTTGATGAAAAATTTTATATTTAAATTATAATTAATTAACATAGAATAATAAGATTAATCAAATTATTACTTCTTTAATGTTGAGGATGAAAATAATTTATATATTTTTATTTTTTGTTAAAAAAATATAATTAAAATGGATAATGAATTACCAAAAAAATTTAAATTAATATCATTCTATGAAGAAGAATGGGAAACATCAAAAAAAATTTTATTACAATTAAAAAAAGTTTGTATTTCCAACAAGATTTCATCAGAAGAAAAATTTGAAAAATTATCATCAGTAATTCAAATATTTGAAAGTGTGAATAGATTTAATCAATTTAATCCAGAAGATATAATAAATTTACATACAAAAAAATGTATTGGATTACAAAAAGCAATTAAAACATATTTTGCAAATAATGAAGAAATATTTTATACAAAATTATTACCATTTATTATAGAACAATCTATTTTACTTTATGACAGAGCAAATAATAAATATAAAGAACAGACTATTCCTTTATTGATATCAGGTTATGATATGAAAGAAGAAATTCCAAAAAATTTAATTTTATCTATGTTATGTAATGACTTTTTTTGTAATCATAAAGATTTTGTTAGTCAATTAAATATAAAACAAAAAAAATTAACTCATTTAGAAGAATGGTGTAATGTTGATTGGTATTGGTTATATTCTTTTGAAAATTCTGTTTCAGTACAAAGATTAATTTGTTTTTTAGCATATTTTGATTTTGCTGAAAAGGTTTTTGGATTAAAGAACAATTTTTATTTTGAAACAAATGTTATAGTAGAAAGAATTACTTTTAATAGAAATACAATAATTAATGATATATCAAAATGTGAAAATACATTTAATCAAAATGATATAAATATCCATAATAAAAGTATGGAAAATGAAGACAATTTTACTCAAAGTATAATTGATTTTGCTAATATGGATTTTCAAACAGGACAAATTATACCTTCTGCAACACAAGAAGAAATATTATTTTCAATAAGACCAGAAATGTATATTGCAATGTTTATTTGCCAAAGAATTTATCAAAATGAAATAATTGTAATATCAAATGTTAATAGATTATTTGATTATGAAGGATATTCAAGCTCATTTAAATTTATAAAAATAGTAGATAATATTGATGGTTTAAATGAAAATGTATTAGCATTAGATTCAACTATGTTTGATCATTATTTAATGAATAATGTAATTCAAGATATTTCTAAATTTTATACTGGATGTAATTTTTGTAAAAAAAATTATCAAAATCCTTGTATTAGTACTGGAAGCTGGGGTTGTGGAGCATTTGGATGTGATAGAGCACATAAATTTTTACAACAAATACTTTGTGCTAAAGTAAATAATGTTAAATTATCATTTTCTACTTTTGGAAATGAAGTTTATTGTAATTCTTTGAAACAATTATTTAATAGTGTAATTAAATATAAACCTAAAGTATCTGATTTATGGAAATTAATAATTAATTTTAAAGGAAATAATGATGAGGATTTTCATAAATATTTAAAACAAGAATTAGGAGATGAATTTTATATGTAAACTTAATAAAAATTTTTAATTATTGAGAAAATTAGTAGAAAAAAATTCATATCTTTGATTAATATTATTTTATTTTTTTAAATTATCATTTAATAATATTTTTAATTACATTAATTTTTCATTAACTACAATAAAATTAATATTCATTTTAAAAAAATTAATTAATAATTATTATATCACTATTTTCATTAATGAATTATCTTAATGATAATTTTTATTGTTTAATAAAAAATCTTTTTCCTTTTTAAATGAAGTATATTATTTATTTATTATTTATCATGAGGATTATAATAAAAAATTTATTATTTTTTATAAAAAATATAAGATTATTAATTTAAAATAATATATATCAGTGATTATAATATTTTATATTCAAAAACATATTATTTAATTTAGATAAATAATCCATCAAAATAGAAGAAATAAAAAAAAACTACTTTAAAATAATACATAGAATCAGATCTAAGAATATTTATTAAGGAATAAAAAATTAAATGTATCAAATTTGATTTAGTAAAATTCATTTTAATTTGTTAAATATATACATCATGTTGAAAAAATATAAAAAATTTTTAATGATTTGATTAATTATTAATTATAGTATAGAATAAGGTAATTAGTCTTTGATGATTTCTTTGTTTAAGAACTTAAATGGAAAATTTAGAATTTTATATTCATTATTTTAAATAGAATAAATAAATGATAATCAAATTTTTCCTTTATATTTATTATTTTTTTAAATATTTTGTGTTTATTTTCATTTCCATTTAAATTAATCAATTCCATTTATTTATATAAGAAGATAATAAACTTTAATATAGATAATCACCTATTTTTTTTTTGGGTAACTGATATTATATTTAAAAATTTTTAGGAAAATATATATTTAAATTGAATAATTTCTTTTAATTTAGCAAATTTTTTTTGAGTTTGAAATCCATTTTTTTCTATTTGTATTTTTTTATTTTTATTCTTTTCA
>Ga0256407_10003053_pt1 | contig 30600 bp, 23 predicted proteins | sample RumenRJG_04DNA_FD_193489 | JGI IMG/M metagenome (GOLD analysis project Ga0256407, IMG submission 193489) | Bovine rumen microbial communities from Lethbridge, Alberta, Canada - RJG_04 | ecosystem: Host-associated > Mammals > Digestive system > Stomach > Rumen | place: Canada: Alberta...
TTGACCGCTTTCGAGACTGACCTTATATCCTCAAAAAATCTATTTGCTTTTGCTTCTTTCGCTCTATAAGCACTTTTTCTTTTCAAAAACTTGGAAACTGGTGTTATGAATAAATATACGAAAATAAGTTTTCTTACGCTTGCACTACAAGTAACAAGACGATGTAATCTTAGATGTGATCTTTGCGGCAAAGGTGAGCCTCAAAACATAGACATAACAAAAGAAATAGTTGATAAAACATTTGATCAAGTACAGAATTATTATATATCTGATTTGCGATTAAATGGCGGTGAAACATTTCTTAATCCCGAAATGATTGTGTACATGCTGGAACAGATTGAAAAAAGAAATATCATAGTTAATCGCATATTTGTGTTTACTAATGGTTATTATTTCGATGAAAGAATTGTTAAAGCTATTAAAAGATTTTGCAATTATTCCAGAACTATCAAACCGCAAATTATTGATCATCTAAAAAAAATGGAAAGAAAAACAGGACTAAAAATGCAAAGTACAAGTACATATTCAGATACAGCCAATAAAAGTGTAGCTATAATAGTATCAACGTATGCACATAATAACGAACATATAATCAATCAGACTATTCGGCAGTTTCAAAACAGTATTGACGATGAACTATTTATTATCAAACGTCAATCATCGACATATAATGTTGAGGATAAAAAGGGCAATATCAAATTAGAGGGCAGAGCAGAAAAAAATTACATGAATTATAAAAATTTGATTTCCGAATCAAAAGTAGGCATAGTTGAAAATCACTATAATTTCATATATGATGTTGACGATGATTATATTGTTATTGGGAAAACGATAGAAGTCAGTGCTAATGGTAATGTCTGGCTTGGTAGCATAAGTTCTTATCAACATACGGACGAATACGCTATCTGTAATATTATAGATTGCAATAATGACTTATACAAAATATTAAGTAATTGGTGTTGGGATAATCCTGATAGTGTTGAAATAAACAGGATATACAAAATGCACTTAACAAATCAATTTTTGAAAGCTCATAACATGGACATCCAAAAAGAAACAGCATATATTGACGAATTATTTAATGTAGCCGATTGTGTAGACATGTATAGAAATATTCACAAAGCATTACATATACATTTGCCTTATCTTAAACATAAAGAGATTGAAAAAATGGCTATTCTGGGCGTGTATCTTTCTTTTTTGAAAATTAACAACGATCAATTAAAAGAAATCTTTTTAACTTTATTTACTGACTACAGTGAGAAAACTATAGATAAGCTATTGAGTAATGATGCTTTACGATTTATCGATCAAGAATATAAACATTACGAAATAATCAATATGAATAGAAAAAATAATAGTAAGCAGATACTAAATACTAAAGATATGCTTGAAAGAGGTATTATATATAACAAATGATTTATAACAAAATAAATAACAGTAGAGAGACTATATTCCTACGGTATAGTCTTTCTGCAATAAAACCTTTAATCCTAAGAGAAAAAAGACAAAAATACTATCTTGATGTTCAGCTTTATTCAGGATATAATGAATATAGTGGTGGTTACTGTCATTCAGGAGGTGCAAATTAAAATGACAGCAAGCCTACAGATTAAAAACGAGAAATATTATGTTGTGTTAAGCTGGCAGGACAACAGAAGAAAACGACATCAGAAGTGGATAAACACTGATTTATTATCAACAAGAAATAATAAACGCAAGGCAGAAGCGAAAAGAGTTGAAATCCTGCAAGAGTACGAAAATAAAAACCTTGAAGCTGTTTCAAACGCAGATTTATTATTTACCGATTTCCTGCGTGAATGGTTGGACGTTATCAAACCTACAGTAGCCGGAACTACATTCTATGGGTATCAGCGAGTTGTGAAAAATGATATATGTCCATATTTCGAGCCACTGAAAATAAAACTTTGCAATCTAAAACCATACCATATTCAAGACTTCTATACCTATGCGATGAATGAAAAAGGTGTATCTGCTAATACGGTACACCATTTTCACGCCAATATTCATAAAGCCTTGAAATATGCCGTCAAGATGGAACGCATTACATCTAATCCGTCTGATAAGATAGAATTACCGCCGAAGAAAAAGCATATCCCCGATTATTATACAAAGGCAGAATTACAAGCATTTGTCAAGGCTATAAAAAATCATCCCTTGCAGATTGTTGTTATGCTTGCAGCATGGTTTGGTATGAGAAGGGGAGAGATTATCGGACTAAAGTGGTCAGCTATTGATTTTGACAATAAGCTGCTTTCAGTAACAGGAACTATGAAAGACAGAGGTTCAGAATCCGGTAAAATATCCGAAATGTATTATTCTCCAACAGCCAAAAATTCAACATCAATAAGGACATTTCCGCTGTCCGATTCCATGATTAGCTATCTAAAAAATGTTAAGGATAAACAGACGGAACTACAAAAGTCAGATGTTTATAATCACGAATGGAAAGATTTTGTGTGCTTATTTGATAACGGAGATATTATCAGTCTTGATTACGTTTCCCATAATTTCAAGCCGTTATGCCGTGAATGTGGCTTAAAGCCTATCAAGCTCCATGAAATGAGACATACCAACATAAGCATACTTCTGTCAGAGGGTGCAACACTAAAGGAATTGCAGGAGTGGGCAGGACATTCTACATACAGTACAACAGCAAATATCTATTCTCATTTACTCACTGATACAAAATCCAAACTCACAGCAGCGATTGACGGTATATGCAATATTGAATAGAAAAAGGCAATCCGTTAGAAATCCGTTAGAAAACGCTTTGCGGTGTTGAATGTTCACTTAATATAAGAAATAAAAATGACTCAAAACCATAGGTTTCAAGCCATTTTTTAAAGTGCCGGTAACCGGACTTGAACCGGTACGGATGTTACTCCGAGGGATTTTAAGTCCCTTGCGTCTGCCTATTTCGCCATACCGGCATCTTGTATGACAGAAATTTTCTGACATCAAGATTATATCATATTGATTTTAAGATTTCAATATATTTTTATCAAAACTTACGATATTTCTTTACAGGACGGCGGGTTTTCTTTTTGCGTCTGTAAATCTTGAACGAAACTATATAAATTATAATGATACCTATAATTGTTAAAAGGGAAATAATGAACCATTTTGAAGTTATAACATTTTTTATGCCGTCGAAGGCTGTGAGCAGTTCACTTCTGTCAACTGTTTCCGAAGCAACAAGATCCATTTTTACAAGCTCGCTGCCTTTATAGCTGAGTGTTACAGAACCTATTCTCTGCCCTTCTTTTACCGGTGCTTCAATGCTTTTCGGAAGATCGTATTCTCTCTCGAAATCCGATGATTTTATATTGTCGGGTAAAATAGCCGAGAAACTGCCGGCAGGCTTTAGCTGTATCTTGTCCTTGTTCCATGCAAATTCAAGGTCTATTTCTTTTACAAGGTCGTTTTTATCTATAACAGACTGTATACTAAGGTTACCGAATGCCCATTCATAAAGATTTATGGAGTCCTGCATTGCTCCGTTATCATATACTTCACCAAGTTTCAGATTTTCGTATGGTGCGCCGTATGCAACACAAAGATAGGTGTAGCCGCCTCTTTCGGCAGTCGTAACTATACAGTAACCCGAATCACTTCCTGTTGAGCCTGTTTTTATTCCTTTTGTAAATTTATAGTAAAGGTCACCGCCTCTTACGGGGTCTATCATAGAGTTGGTGGTTACAAGATATCTGTCCTCACCTATACAGTCAGATGTAACAGTATTGCATATTTCCATAAAGTACGGCTGTTTCATAGCATGTTTTGCTATCTTTGCCATATCACTTGCAGTAGTGTAGTGTTCTTCATCGTGCAGGCCGTGAGGATTTGCAAAGTGTGTGTTTTCACAGCCAAGCTCCTTGGCTTTTTCGTTCATCATCTCAACAAACTTGTTTATATCACCATCACCGATATAGTCGGCAAGCACAAGAGCCGCATCATTTCCCGAAGGTATCATCAGGCAATGCAGAAGCTGATATACAGTTAGCTCTTCCTTTGCTTTAAGACCTGCCATAGAACTGCCTGTACCGTCAAGCATATGGAGAGTACTGCTTTTTACAGTGACTTTTGTATTCTTTATATCCTCAACATGCTCGGCTGTTACGATATATGTCATTATCTTTGTTGTTGATGCCGGATAACGCTTTTCGTCTGCCGACTTTGTGTATACAACAGTGTCTGTATCAAGATTTTCAAGGTACAGCGATTTGCTGATAGGCTCGAAATCTATATCAAATTCCGCGGCTTTTGCATTAAGCGGTGAGATGATAAGAACAGACATCAGAACAAGACACGACATTAAAAATACTGTTATTTTCCTTTTCATTATATAAATATCTCCTTCCTTTTTATTCCTATATGATACATTAATATATGTGTATTTTTATGTCATATAAAAACGTACATTATAAAAGGTAATATGTAATATTTTACATGATTTGACAATAAAACTCAAATATAATATTGCTTAATTATATTCCAACAAAGATTATAATTATAGTCATTTTGCATGTGATTTTATTAGGATTTTTATTTTATGCAAATATCGTCTGGATGTGATAAGATTTTTAAAAAGTTATTTACTTTTTGGAAAAAGAGTTGTAAAATAGATGTATAATGATAATTATAAAGTAAGGAGTCGTTTACAATGAAAGTTTTGATCGAAACATCAGCACGTCACGTACATGTGACACAGGAAACTCTTGAAACACTTTTCGGTGCAGGGGCAGAGCTTACGAAGAAAAAGGATCTTTCTCAGCCCGGTCAGTTCGCAAGCTTTGAAAAGGTAACAGTAGTAGGTCCTAAAGGTGAGCTTGTATGTTCTATTTTAGGTCCTGTAAGACCTGCTGATCAGATTGAGGTATCTATATCTGAGGCTCGTAAGCTTGGTATAGTAGCTCCTGTAAGAGAATCAGGCGACGTTGCAGGTACACCCGGCTGTAAGCTTATCGGTCCTAAGGGCGAAGTAGAGGTAAAAGAGGTCGTTATGGTCGCTAAAAGACATATCCACCTCGATCCCAAGACTGCCGAGGAGTTTGGTCTTAAAGACAAGCAGATAGTAAGCCTCAAGGTTGACAGTGAGGAAAGAAAGCTTGTATTCGGTGATGTAGTTGTAAGAGTAAGCCCGAAGTTTGCTCCTGCTATGCACATTGATACAGACGAGTCAAACGCTGCATTTGCTGTTCCCGGCATGATGGGCGAGATAATCGTTGACTGATAAATAATGATATTAAAAGTCCGTAAGGTTTTATGATGCCTTACGGACTTGTTTTTTTGGTATTATTACAGTTCCATTCTGTCTATCTCTGCAAGCTTGCCGGTTATGATGCTTTCCGCATCTTCACCGTAAATATCAAGACGTTCTGCTCTTATCTCAATGCTTTCTTTTACTCCGTACAATTCCCTGAACAGTGCTTTTATATATTCATATCCGAGATCATATTCACCGATAACTCCGCCTGCTGTTGTAACATAAATAAGTCTTTTAGCGTTGCACAAGCCTATTCGCTCACCTTTTTCATTATAGGCGAATGTTATTCCTATTACAGAACAATGCTCCGTGAAAAGCTTTAATGATGCAGGGAAGGAAAGATCCCAGTATGGTGCGGCGATTATTATTTCATCTGCCGAAGCAAGCATCTTTGCATAATCATAGCACTTATCTTCAAAATTGTTTGCGGCAATATCCTTGTCACGTTTTTCAAGTGCTGTGCTGTCAAGCGGTTTAAGATCAATATTTTCAAGTTTTATTTCTGTACCGCTGTTTCCGAGACGTTCAAAAACTCTGTCTGCAAGTATTTTTGTCCTCGAATTTTTTCTTACACAGCAGTTGATGTAAAGCGTTTTTTTCATTTGTTTCCGATCTCCCCGAAATATATTCTTTATTCATATTATGATAACATATTACTAAAAAGTTGTAAACTATTTTTTGAAATTTGTTGCAATAATCAATATTTTGGTTTATTATTATATTGTCAGATAAATTCTCTTTAAAATCAATGATTTACATATATAACAATATATATTAAAGATATTTTGTTATTTCGTGAATTGACAAAACCTTTTTGATGAAATATTATTTTTATAAGATGATGTTTTAAATAAGCAAAGTTTCAGGGGGGATACGGTGAATACTGAAGAATTGACCGAGGAATTATATGAATATTACGGAAAGCAGAAGGACAGCATGAGAACTTCTGCCATACCATTTTTTGTATTTCAGATATTGAACGGCGAAATGCATATAGTTATCCTGTCGGACGGTCTTTGCAGGCTTTTCAAGGACAGCAGGGAAAATATCAAGAGCCGTATTGAAAACCACATATTTTCGGAAATATATCCCGAAGATATGGACGCTTTTAAAGAACTGTGGAAAAAGCTTTTAAACGGTGGTACGGATTTTGATATCGTTTTCAGAAAGATGATAGATAAAAAGCTCAGGACTTTGAGAGCAAGAGGAAACATGAGGGTGCTGGATACAGGCGAAAAGCTCTATATGATGTGGTTCGATGATGTTACCAACATACTTGATGATGCACTCAAAAATGACATCTATTATGATAAGCTGACCGGACTTTTCAATATGACTGCATTCGGGATAATCGGTGAAAATGAACGTGCTTCGATGAAAAAGAAAAGTATAGTTCCGGCTTTCGTTTATTTTGATGTTCGTGATATGAAGGCTATAAACGAAAAACATGGTTTTGCAAAGGGTAACGGTGTTATTTCGGGTATTGCTTATGTGCTTAAAGATGTTTTCGGAACAAGCGTTATATCAAGATTTTCCGATGATCATTTTGTTGTTCTGGCAAACCGCAAGGGTATAGAGCAGAAAATAGAAAAAGTATGCTATGAGGTACTCAACAATCCTATGGGTATAACTGTGCATATATGTGCGGGTATATATACGGACATCAAAAATGATGTGGATATCTATGCGGCATGTGACAGGGCAACCCTCGCATGTAAGAGCCTTAAAGGTGACTATGGCATAAAATACCGTGAGTTTGACCGTGAGATGTTCAATGCTTACCATAAAAACAAACATGTTATCAGGAATTTTGATGAGGCTCTTAAAAACGGTTATATAAAGCTTTACTATCAGCCTATAATAAGAACCGTAACAGGTAAAATATGCGATATGGAAGCTCTTGCAAGATGGATAGATCCCGAAAAGGGTATGCTCCCTCCGGGAAGCTTTATTTCTGTACTTGAGGATAACCGCCTTATAAATAAGCTTGATTTTTACATGGTAAGAAAAATATGTGAAAGTCTTAATGAACAGAAAAAACAGAATGTTCCGGTTGTTCCCGTATCTGTGAACCTTTCAAGAATAAACTTTGAGCTTTGTGATGTTGTTGAAGAAGTAACAAAGATAGTTGATGAACACAATATCGGACATGAGCTTATAACGATAGAAATTACCGAGAGTGCATTCATACACAATCAGCAGTTTCTTGAAAGTCAGATAGACCGTTTCCGTAATGCAGGCTTTAATGTATGGATGGACGATTTCGGAAGTGAGTATTCATCTTTGAATACATTACAGGAATACAGCTTTGACCTTGTTAAGCTTGACATGCGTTTTATGAAGAATTTCAGCCTTACCGGAAAAAATAGGCTCATACTTTCTGATATCATAAGCATGATCTCAAAGCTTGGCGTACATACTCTTGCAGAGGGTGTTCAGACAAAGGAACAGCTCAGATTTCTGCGTGATGCGGGCTGTGACAAGGTGCAGGGTTATCTTTTCAGCCGTCCTATGCCGTGTGAGTATTTCTATAATAAGACTGTCCTGTATAACGGACTTCATTATGATGATGTTGAGCGCTCGGATTATTTCAGCAAGATAGAAACGACAGGTCTCGGATTTCCTGCTATTCCCGACCTTCAGGAAGGTTTTTCGGGAGATGCAAGCGGAACACCGTCAGCCGTAATGGAGATACATGACGATAAGTGCAAGATACTTAAAGCAAACAATGCATACAAGCAATTTCTTTCAGATATCGGTATATCAGATGAGCTGATATATGGGGATTATTATGAATGGGAACGCAATATTGCACCGGAGTTCTTAAAGGCTGTAAATGAATGTATGGAAACAAAGAAAAGTGTATATCTTTACGGTGTTGCTGAGGGCGGAATGAAGATAGACTTACAGCTTGTCAACGTTGCCTATGATGAAAAGAAAAAGACAGGTGCAGTACTTGTTTTAATAATCAAATACTCTCCGGATACTTCAAAAGATTAAAAATATAACAGCTGCCACGCTTAAAAGTTGTGGCAGCTGTTTTTTGTACAAAATAAGCCTCCATCATTGAGGGAGGTGGCACGAAGTGCCGGAGGGAGTTCTTCACGCAGTTTTCCACAAAGCGTACTTTCGGTTGAAAAATTCTACAAGCAGCCCGTTATCCTGAGCGTAAGCGAAGGATCTTAAAAGATTCCTCACTGCGTTCGGAATGACAAACTAAGTGTGTTTATCGTTCTCGTTCCGCTCCGCTGATTTTATATTAACCGTAAGTTATGACTCCCTCAGTCAGCATAGCTGACAGCTCCCTCTCAGAGGGAGCCTTTAATGTTTATGAGATAGGCTCAAAGTCTGCTGCGCCATGCTTGCAGAGAGGACAGATGAAATCTTCGGGAAGTTCTTCGCCCTCGTAAACATATCCGCATATTTTACATACCCAGCCTTTTTTGCCGTCTGTTTCCGGCTTAGGCTTTACATTGTTCTGATAGTAGGTATATGTCATTGTTTCCTTATCGGAAAGTACTCTTGCTTCTGTTACGCTGCAAATGAACATTCCGTGCGTGTCAAGGTCAACATAATCCTCGACTTTCAGTGACATGAATGAATTGATGTATTTCGGGAGGAATACAAGTCCGTTATCGGAATAGAGCGGCTCACAGCCTTCAAATTTATCTGTGTTTCTGCCGCTGCGGAAACCGAATGATTCAAACACCTTGAACGGAGCTTCTACTGACAGACAGTTTACATTCATTTTTCCTGTCTGCTTTATTACATGATGTGAATAGTTCTGCTTGTTTATGCATACTGCTATTCTGTTGGGAGAATTTGTTACCTGTGTTACGGTGTTGACGATAAGTCCGTTATCCTTCTTTCCGTCATTTGAGGTAACTACATAAAGTCCGTAGCCTATATTGAAGAGTGCAGTCATGTCATTCTTGTTTGCGGTTTCGTCATGCTGTGAAAGATAATCCATGCAAAGTTCATTTGCAAGGTCTTCAAGCTGTTTGCTGCTGTCCTCGTTCAGTGCGGACATAATCTTTACTGTTGTATCTGTAAATGTTATGTTCTTGCAGCCCTCAAGCATCTTTTTCATTGTTTTTGCAGCCGTGGGTGCCCATGAACCATTCTCAATAAGACCGATAGTTTTGTTCTGGAAATTTCTTTCGGTGAGGTGGTTTATAAATTCACGCATGAACGGGAATATTTCTGCATTGTAGGTCGTTGTTGCAAGAACTATTCTGCCGTAGCGGAAAGCATCTTCAACACATTCAGCCATATCTTCTCTTGCAAGGTCGTTTACGGCTACTTTCGGACAGCCTTTTACTCTCAGCTTTTCTGCAAGAATTTCAACAGCTTTCTTTGTATTGCCATATACGGAAGTATAGGCTATCATTATGCCGTCGCTTTCTGTTGAATAGCTTGACCATGTATCATAAAGACCAATATAATAGCCGAGATTTTCTGTAAGTACAGGGCCGTGAAGGGGACATATTTTTTCTATATCAAGAGTTGCAGCTTTTTTGAGAAGTGCCTGTACCTGTGCGCCGTATTTTCCGACTATGCCTATATAGTATCTTCTTGCTTCACATGCCCAGTCCTCTTCAACGTCAAGAGCACCGAACTTTCCGAAACCGTCAGCAGAGAAAAGTACTTTATCCTTGCTGTCGTATGTTACCATTACTTCGGGCCAGTGTACCATAGGTGCGGCTACGAAGTTGAGAGTATGTGTTCCGAGATCAAGTATGTCGCCCTCTTTGATGACAATTCTCTTATCGGAAAAATCCGTACCGAAGAAATTCTTCATCATAGTGAATGCTTTTGCACTTGAAACTATTGTTGCGTCCGGATATATTTCCGTAAAGCTCATTATGTTTGCGCTGTGGTCGGGTTCCATGTGCTGAACGATAAGATAATCCGGCTTTCTGCCTTCAAGGACATTTTCAAGATTGTTGAGCCATTCATGCTTGAAATTGCGGTCAACTGTATCCATAACGGCTATCTTATTGTCAATGATGACATAAGAGTTATACGCCATGCCGTTGGGTACATCGTACTGACCTTCAAAAAGATCGATCTTGTGGTCGTTCACGCCTACATACCTGATGTCATTTGTGATGTTCATAATTAACCTCCGTTTTTATTATATGGTTTTGCCTGTACTGTCAGGCATTTTCAGCAGGTTCTTCTGAAACGATGATCATTTCCTCTTCGCTTTTTTCACCGTTTTCAGTTCCTTCTTCTCCCTCTATGACGATTTCTTCGCCTTCTTCACCGTCTGCAACGATTTCCTCTTCGCCGCCTTCTTCTTCACCTTCAGCGGTTATTTCACCTGTGTATCTGAAAGAGATCTCTTTGCCGTTAGCCATGCCCTTTTTGTAAGGTATTGAATACATTACGAATTGCTGTTCGCTGTCGCTTCCCGGTTCTGCGCCCCAAAGCTCGATTTTTAAATTATTTCCGTCAATGCTTATATCACCGAGGTCAATTTCTTCGCTTTTATTGAAAGCTGCCATGACTAACATAAGGTCGCTTGACTTGAACATTTCATCATTGTAATTTGCGGATGAATATGTCAGAAAATTCTGGTTGCTCTCCGCACCGTTTGCTACTGAAAGCATTGCACGGCTCAGGATATATTCGCTTTCATTTTTGGTAAGAAAATCTTCAAGCTCCGATTTTGATGTTATAACGTAAGATGCCGGAAGCTTTGCGCTTGTACCCTTCTGCAGTCCTTCAAGGTCGAAAGAAGTGTAGGTTATGTCAATAAACGGACTTTCGTTCTCTGATGACTGGTCGGTGCTTGCTTTTTCTGAGTTTTCTGTGGAAGCCTGCGAGCTTTCTGTTTTGCTTTCGGTCTTGCTCTCGGCTGTGCTTTCCTTGCTTTCAGTGCTGCTTGCTGAAGAAGCCTGACTTGATGAATTTTTGTTATTGTCCTTTTTGCCTGCACAGCCTGCTGCAGCCCCCATTATTATAAGGCCTGCAATGATTATACATAGTTTCTTTCTCATTTTTACCTCTCCTTTTTTAATTTATCTTGAAAGCGCTACAAATGCATTTTTCTTAAGGCTTTTGAGAAATCTGCATTTAGAGATATTCTTTCCGCCGCATTTTGTGCATACTGTCATTGCTGTTCTTGATGAAGAAACACTTACATTTGTATTTGCAGCTCTTTCTTTTGCCTGTTCACGTTCTTTTACAAGTCTGCCGTATGTGCAGTTCATTATCTGCTCTGTTATATCGGTAAGGTCTTCTTTTTCAAGACCTTCGATTATACCGCCCGAAATAACGGGGATAGTTACATATTTGTCAATATCTGCCATACTGAACTGCTTTGTTCCGCAGCTGCTGCATACAGAACCGCTTATTACTTCTGCCTGATGACCGAAATTCTTTTTTATAAAATCTATATCTATCGTTTTTCCCTCATTTATGAATTTTGCAAGCTGCATAGCCATAGCAACAAGTCCCCCGAAATACTGCTGTGTCCAGTATCTGCTTTCTTCGGACGGGAAGGCTGTGTTCTGGAAGGTGAAGTTCTCAAAGCGGCCTTTTTTGGAAAATCCCTTTATAAAGTATGTTGTGTCCTTTGAGCTTTCCCATTTCTGTATGCATTCGCTGATATAATCGGCATAAAAATCCTCTTTGGTGTCTTTGAGTACCTTTTCCATAGCCTTTATTGAAGTTTCGTAGAATTTCATTAAAATATATCCTCCTTGATATTATGAGAGTATTATTTCACGGGTATCACCGTGTCTTTATATTGATTATATATGAAAATTTGAGAATAAACAATGGATTTTGTTAATTTTTTTTAAAATATTGTGTTTAACAAATTGACAAACACAATAGAATAACATATACTTTACTATGAAGTATTGTAGTCAGCGGCAAGATCTGAAAAAATATATTAAGCAGCTTCAATTTTTTAATGAAAAGAGATGTATGATATGAGATGTGTTAAGTGCGGTGCTATGATGTCCGACAATTATAAATTTTGTATCAATTGCGGAAGCAAGGTGGAAGCTCCGCCGCAGCCGCAGAAACAGTCCGTTATATGCAGTAAGTGCGGGGCAGAGGTGCCTGAAAATTATAAATTCTGTACAAGATGCGGAAATAAGATAGAAGTCGTTCCGCAGGCACAGAATAATACACAGTCTGCCGGAAGACATTTCTCTCTTGAGGATATTGCACGTCAGCAGGAGGAAAAACACGATATCGGTTTTGGTTCGTCTGTAGGAAAGATTGCCGAGGAATCTTATGATGACGAAACATACGATGATGAGTCAGACGAGTACGCAGATGAGTATTCACAGGAGGAACCTCCGGCTCTTGACAGTTCGGGAAGTGCTAAGATAGGCGCAAGTTTTTCGCCGCAGCCCGAACCTGAAAAACCTGCACCGGCTAATACTCCAAAAAAGGCTGAAAGGCAAAGCGGTGATAATGTTATGCTCTACAAAATAACAAGTCCGGCTGTACCTTTTGGTGAGCAGGATCAGATATGTATAGATATTTTCGGAAAAGATGCCGCTAAGAAGCTTGCTGATTTTAAAAACAGATGATAGAACAGAGCTATGCTCTGTAAATATATTAAGGAGATGAACCTGATGTTTTTTAATAAGAAAAAGAAGGACCCTCAAGAAAATCTTGCAAATAAAGAATTCGGTGTGCCGGAAGTGCCAAAGAAGCCCACATTTCCCGATAACGTTGTTAATCCGCAGTATATGGTTTCCAACCCTAATGACGTGAATCCGCAGTATAATTTATCTGAAGAAACTGTGCCTGATTTTTATTCAAACTCCGCTCAGCCTGCTCAGCCGATGTATAATAACCAGCAGCAGTTCAACAGCCAGCCGATGTATAATAATCAGCAGATGAATCAGCAGCAGTTCAATAACCCGCAGCAAAATTCACATCCTTTCGGGGAAGCTGACAGGTTCAACGGTCAGGAGAATTTCCACCAGTTCGGTGATCCTGATAAGTTCAATCAGATGCCCGAATATCAGCAGGGTTATAATGCACCGCAGAATGCACAGCAGTTCAACACACAGCCCGAATATCAGCAGGGCTATGCAGCACCGGAGAATACACAGCAATTCAATGCTCAGACAAATTATCCTCAGCAGGACGGCATACAGCAAGGCTTTGCAGCTCAGGACATTGAGCAGGGTTTTATAGAGCCTGACGGCTTCAACAATGGCAATGATCTTAATTGATAGATCAAAAAGAAAGAGGGATAATTAACAATGACTGTCATTGATATCAGAAATATTTTTTCCGACAGAAACATAGCTCTTATGGATGTTACCGCAACACACCTTTACTATACGGAAAAGAAATATGAAAACGGTCAGAACGACCTTTATATTCTTGAATACAACAGAAGCTCACGCAGAGAAAAGCTTGTTACAAACTATACGCTTGACGATCCGTCACTCAGGGATCATATCTATGTCTTTGAAAAGACCATGATGATAGTACTGGAAAACGGTTCAAACAGTTTCTGGCTTATAGAGATAGACAAAAAGAGCGGCGGCGAGCTTAACAGAAGAAAGGTAGTATGCACGGGTACATTTACCGATTGTATCCCGCTCGACAGCCAGCATCTTCTTATATATACCTCTCCCGATCAGATGAATGCAGAGGTTTTCCGAAAGTATAAGGAAATAACAGGCTGTGATTATCTTTGCTATATGTATGACCTGAAAACAAATCAGAAGCATTTTGTAAAGATACCGATCATAGCAAGCATAGGCAGCGAAAACATAAAGCTTATGAACATACAGGGAGAAAGCTATCTTATACTTCTTGATCCGTTTGGCGATGAAGAAACCAAGGAGAATTACTTCAAAGAACAGAGATGGATAAATACAGATATAAGAGATAATATCTGGTTCTGCAAGACTTCCGAGGTTATCGGGCAAATGGAATCGGGAGGCGAAACTATCAAGAAGCAGTGTATAGCAAGTGCGGATATAAAGGCACTTGTAAGATATATGGGCTCTGATCCCGAAAAGGTTTATTTCAGAGCAAAGGAATTCAAGAGCAGCATGGAAAAGATATGCAGCTTTGATATAGCCGAGAATACACTCACTGTCGAAGCAACTCTTGAGCCGCCCGAAAAGAATACTTCTTATATAGTCGAGGAAAAACCGTTCAAGGCGTTCTCCGTGACAAAGGGCAGGGCAAGAACAGTTGTACAGGGAATAGTAGGCAGTGATGCCGAGCTTTCGTATAATAACGATCTCGGTAAGTTTATAACATGTATAAATGACCGTTATGTAATAACAAACCGTCAGATATTCAGTGAGGAGAGCAAGAGAACGCTTTCTTATTACTATATCTGTGACTGTAGGTCGGATAAGTCCGAAAGCTATGACTGCAATTGCTACATAAAGGGCAATACACTTGTTATATATTAAATCGGGTAATTCAGAATGAGAAAAAAATATATTTCACTTATACTTGCAGGAGTATTTATATGTACGGCTTTGATTTCCGGATGCAGCGGCAAAAAGGATGAAAGCAGTACATCGGGTAAGGATAAACGCAGCACTCCGGAATCAAGTGATGTTTCTGAAGCAAGCCGTGAAAGCATAGATACAAAAACCTCCTCGGTCGGCTTGCCGCTGAAGCTCAATGAGTGGGGGAAAGCTGCAAAGTTCTGTACGGCAGACAATTCGTACAAGGATGTACCTGTAAGGATATTATCCGTCAGACGTGGCGAAAAGGTAAATGACGAAGTCAGACAGATTGCAAAAAGCTCGTCATTCCTGACATACTTCGAGCCTGATGCAAAAGAGGAATATGCTATAGCTGAATATGAGATATCGCTTGATGGTTTTCCTGTAAAGGAGGGCGGTACTCAGGCAGATATTTTTGCTTCGGTATCAGGGACTGACGGTCAGATGATAAAGCTTGATGACGGCAGCTATTGGGGAACAACGGCTGCGGCAGCCGTTGGTGATGATGAATATTATCACGAGGGTGTCGTCAAAGGAAAACTTATGTATAAAATCATAAAGGGATATAATGATTATCTGCTTATTGTTGGTGAAACGGGAGAAACTCAGGCATATTTCAGACCCGAATAATAATATTTTTATCTGAGGGACTTTTATTTTATCACATATTGCTGTATAATAACATTGGTCATATTAAGGAGGTAATGAAACATGAGTAATGTCGTAGATAAGGTATTAGGTGCAGTATCAGGCTCTTTTGATTTCTTTATTGACAAGAACCGCAGGACTGCTCAGCTTAACCGTATAAGTGCCATAATAAAAAGTGAATCCGATGAGCTTGACAATGCTTATATAGCTCTCGGAAAAATATATGTAAATACACTTAACGGCAGCGCTGCAAATGAAGCCGAGGTTGCACAGCTCCTTGAAAAGATAGAAAAGTGCAAGGCAAGACTTAAAAAAGCCCGTGCAAGATATGCATATATATCAACATACGGTGTACCTAAAAAAGGCGTTAATCCTGAGGATATAGAGGCCGCTATGGAAACCTGTGAAGACAATAAGGAAGCTGAATGCAAGGATGCCGAGGAAGAAGAGCAGGATATAACAATAGCATATGCAGATCCGACTGCAGCGATTGAGAACGATGCTATAGATGCCGATCCGACAAAATTTGACGGCAGTACCGAAATAGAGGATAATTCCGAAGAATAAAATTTTTGTAATATGACAGCTATGATCCCATCTTTATGAGGGATACTCCGATAAAAGTCATTTACATCTTTTTTAGCAAAAATTCGCTGTATTTTTATGAAACAGCAGGAGGAAAATTCAATGAAAGCTATTACAAGTGATGATAAAACAAAGCTCAAAGCATCAAAGTCAGGCAGGTCTAAGAAAAATCGTGGTATGAAGCCTACATTCAGACTTGCATTTTTAGGACTTCTTACGGCTGTAATGTTTATTATGGCATTCACACCGCTGGGATATCTCAAAACAGGATTTCTCAGCATAACATTTATGACGATACCTGTAATTATTGCCGCAATAGTTCTTACTCCGCTTGATGCGGCTGTTGTGGGAGGCATATTCGGACTTACAAGCTTTATTCAGGCTGTTACGGGAGCAAGTGCACTTACAAATGCACTGTTTCAGGTAAGCCCGCTGTTTACGATAATACTTTGTTTTGTACCCCGTATACTCGAGGGTTTTCTGGGGGGACTTCTTTTCCGCACAATAAGCCGTTTTGACAAGACAAAGCTTGTATCATATGCAGCAACAAGCCTTGCAGTACCGCTTATGAATACGGTGTTCTTTATGAGCACACTGTTCATTTTCTTCTATAATTCCGAACCTATAAGGAAAATAGCTGAAAGTAAGGGTGCTGAGAATGTTTTCACACTTCTGTTTGCAATGGCAGGAGTAAATGCTGTACTTGAAGCAGTCATATGCTTTATTATCGGTACGGCAATAACAAAGACTCTTTCGGTTATCATCAAAAAAACAAAGCTTTGATAAATTATTTCGGGTACGGTCTGTTTATGAAGCAGCCGTACCTTTTTATATTTGTTGTACAATAACACAAATATAAGATTGAAAAATCGTACAGATTGTGTTATCATGTTAATGATATTTTTTACAGAAAGGAACTCTTTGACATGGCGAAGAACAAAAAAAGCAAAAAAGAACTTGAAAGGGAAAGACAGCGTAAGAAAACTATAATGATATGCTCAATTGCTGGTGCGGTGGTAGCTGTTATAGCTATCATACTTGTTATAGTTCTTATCGCTCAGAACAACGGCAAATCCAACGATAACCAAACAACATCAAGTACCCCCGCATCGTCAGCTGTAAGCAAATCGGATACATCTGTATCCAAGGCATCAGATTCTGCACCTGAGCTTTCAGATCCGCTCGACAATTCAAAAGAATATATTGCCGAGATCAATGTAAAGGATTACGGAAAAATAACCGTAAAGCTTGACCAGAAGTCTGCGCCGAGAACTGCAAAGAACTTTGTTGACCTTGCAAACTCCGGATTTTATGACGGTCTTACTTTCCACAGGATAATGAACGGATTTATGATGCAGGGCGGCGATCCTAAGGGAAACGGTACGGGCGGTTCTGAAAACAAGATATACGGTGAATTCACTGAAAACGGCTTTAATAATCCGCTTTCGCATACAAAAGGTGCTATCTCAATGGCAAGAAACTCCTATGACATGAACAGTGCAAGCTCACAGTTCTTTATAGTACAGGACAGCAAAGCAGTTCCTTCACTTGATGGAAAATATGCATGTTTCGGTTATGTTACCGAAGGACTTGACCTTGTTGACAAGATATGTGCTGATGCAAAGCCTACAGACAACAACGGTACTATTCCCAAAGACCAGCAGCCCATTATTGAGTCTATAAAAATCATTGTAAATTAATGTGGAATTTGGAAAGTGGAAAGTGGAATTGTCCTGACTTCAAGATCATAACTCTGAATTAAAATAAAAATGTGCCGGAAACATAAGGTCGTTTCCGGCACATTTTTTATTTTTGATTATTCATTGACAATATTCTTATCAAAGAGTTTGTACTGGGATTTTCCGTGTCGTTTTACATAGTAGAGCATCTGGTCGGCTCTGTTGAGTGCAAGCTCAAATTCTTCTTTTGAACCGCCCATAAACGGCGCTATGCCGATGGAACACGATATTTTTTTCTCCTCCGGTATGCATATATCTTTTTTTAGCTTGGCTCTGATTTTCTCTACAAAACCGTCGCTTATTTCTTTATATATACGTGCTGCAAAATCAACGCCGTCCTGTGCAGTCTTATTATACAGCAGGACTATGAACTCGTCACCGCCGTATCTTACGGCAAGACCGCTTCCCTGTGACATACGTTTTACAAGCTTTGCGAATGTAACAAGTACAAGGTCGCCTATCTCGTGTCCGAATGTATCGTTATAGTACTTGAAGTTATCAAGGTCGATATAAAGAAGCACATTGTTCCTGATATTTCCCTGTGCACATATTATTTCTGCCTGACGGCTGAAACCGCTTCGGCTCGTTATACCTGTAAGATGGTCGGTAATAGCAGACTGTTCAAGCTTCTGGTTCATACGTTCTATCATAAGCCTGTTGTCTATTCTTCGCATCATTTCACAGAACTGACTGAATGCGAATTTTAATATCATCAGGTCATCGCCGTTAAGCAGTACACGGCTGTTTATAGTACGCCGCTTTACCCTTACATATGCAAGCAGAACTGTTTCTGTTCCCGATTCCTCCATCATGGGTATTCCTATCATCGTCATTATGGGTTTATTATTAAAGAATTTCATTATGGGAAGGAACTGATTAAAGTTCTTGTCTGTACGGTTAGAGAGAAATGCCTGTCTGTATGTGCGGAAGAAATCGAATATCGTGTCAAATGCTTCATCTGTTAAATCTATATTCTCATCATCAAGCATGGATTCACGCTTATTGTTCACACGGCGGAGTATTATTATATCATCTATACTGTAGCTGTTCTTTATTACAGCGGCGGTATTGAAATAAAGGTCCTCAGTGGACATATTCTCACGGCTTATAGCCTCCTGTAAAACAGTAAGGAATTTTATATCCTTTTCACGTTTATCAAGCTTCATTTCTGATGCGGCATGGCGTGTTATCTGTCTTATCTTATCAAGGGGCAGATTATCTTCCTTTTTCATTATAGGCTCTGTATTGCGTGTATGATGTTCCTTGAAATAGATAAGTCTTTGCTTTTTGCGTTCAAGCTGTTCCTGCTCACAGAAATGTATGCCTTCGTTTATAGCCTTCTCTGCTTCATCGTACATACCCTGTTTAAGATACAATTCGGAAAGCTCTGTATAATATACAGGCATAGCAAAGAAAAGTGAGCTGTGAGAAGTTTTTGCTCTTTCTGCGGTTTTGGCGAATTGGGCAAGGCTAAGCTCGTAATTGCCCTCATAGCTATAAAGCATTCCTTTCAGCAGATGGTACAGTAAAAGATCTTCGTCCCATACACCTTCATTTACTTCTTTAAGTACCATTATCATATGCTCGACTATTATATCCATTTTACTAAGGAAATAATAGCTGTTGTAATATTCCTGCTGATAATAGCAGCTCAGACCTATTATACTGTAAAGCTTGATGGTACTGCATGAGCTTATTGAATGATAGTTCATTTCCTTCATCATTTTCAGTATGATTTCCACAACAGATATAGCACCCTGATAATTTTCCGATACGAAATGTACCATAGCAACATTGTAGAGTGAATTCATAACATCATCAGGCTTTTCAAGCTCTGTAAGATTGATTACGCTTTGTATCAGGTACAGATGTGCTTTTTCAAAGTCTTCAAGTATGATGCTGTTATAGCCCAGACCTGCAAGCATATGGGATTCTCTCAGCGGATTTGGTTTTCTCAGTACGGCAAGTCTTTTTTCATACATGTCACGTACAAATCTGTGATATCCCGAACGTGAATACAGTATGATATTTTTCATATATGCATTGAGCAGGAAATTATCGTTGCCTATTTCGGTTCCGAGTTTTATACCGAGGTCAAAATAGTACGGCTTTTTTATTCCGAGAGCGATATCACGGATAGTTTCCTTTTCATTTTCAAAGCCGAAAACATATATATAAGCAAGGAAGTTGAAAAAGCCGTAATTCTTAGCCTGCTCTACAACATCGGCATCACATTTATAGTTAAAATCATATTCAAATATATCCTTGCCGATACCGCAGTAAGTGGACCACATGAGTATTTTGGCTTTGCAGGCAAGGAAGCTGTCGTCCATCTCGTTGGCTATTTCAATACACTTTTCACAGTACTTTATTACAACATCGTTATGTGCAGCGATCATTCTTACCCTTGCACATGTATAGTAGTAGATATAACGCATATAGCGGTTATCGCTGACATGGCACTGCATATCTGTCAGCTTATCGCACATAACAAGCGACTGATCGACCTTTCCGAAATTCATGTCTATAAGTACAGCAAGCTGTATAAAGTCTATCTGTTCGCTTTTTTCAAACTTTACAGTCTTTTCGTCAATACGTCCGAGTATGTTATTCATGTAATAATATGCATCTTCAAGAGAAAATGTATAGTACATATTTCTGATTTTGAGAAGATATTCATTTTTATATTCCTTATCGAACCAGAATTCATCCTGTACATCTATAGTTCTTTCTGTATCAAGTCTGCCCCATTCAAGCTGGAGATCCTGATTTGAAACGGATTGGAGAAGATCGTTCCACACCTGTTTTTTATAATCGGTTATTATAAATTCGTCATTGTACATCAGTATAGCATGTATGTTTATTGACTGATCGACTATAGCTCTGAGAAGTTTTATTGTACTGTACGGTGCAAGATGGAGTTTTGAAATTATAAGTATAAGGCTGTGTTCTTTTGAGATGTATTCAAGTATGCTGAGTATATTCTGCATCATTCTGTATGCCTCAAACTGTATTTCAAAATACAGGACATCTTCTTTGCGGGAGCAGAAATCATCACGGATAAAACCGGCGAGTGTTTCGATATGCATAGAATACACATTGCATTTTCTGAGAAAATCCTCAACGGTCATAACATCACTGTAATATGTGTTATAGCACTGACGTATCCACTGCAAAAAGGGCGCATAAGAGCTGTGCATATCGTGCATTGCATATTCGTGATACAGAAAGATCTTGTCGTCCGTTTTATCGACCTTTGCAAGTATCTCGTCTCTGGTTATATCAAGTGTGTTGTAGTGCTTGATAAAGATAAGGTTCCTGTTTTGTTTTTCGACATATGAAGCGACAACGCTCTGAACATAAGTTTTAAAATCCATACAATCATCCCGGTCAAAGATTTATTATATTGTTATAATTATACCATGTTTCCGGCAAATTTCAATATAATTTACTTCACTTATAATAACATAATTATTGAAAAAATCGCCGATATGTTATATTATATAGTAAAGGAGTGATACATAAATGCTTTCAAAGAAAAATGCTGTAATATCTCTTGCAATAAACATTTTCATAACGATAGCTACTATAGTTGTAGTTATATCATACTTCTGCGGTAATGACGGCGAATACCATATACCGCCGCTGTTCCGGTTTAACCTGTTTACTACCGATTCAAACATACTGTGTATGCTTACGGCTCTGATAATGGCTTGCTTCGAGATAAGGTTTCTTAAAACGGGGAAAGCAATACCCAAGCTTGCTGTTATACTGAAATTTATCGGCAGTACGGCAGTTGCACTTACATTTGTTGTTGTATTACTGTTCTTAGGACCGTCAACGGACTTTATCGGAATGGTGTTTGGCGGAACATCGGTGTATATGCACTTTGCAGGACCGCTGCTGGCATTCATTTCATTCTGTTTCACGGAAAGGATATGTCATATAGAAAAGAAATTCCTTATCCCGTCTGTCATACCTACCGCTCTGTATGGAATGCTTTATGTCACAATGGTAATTTTCATCGGTGAAAAAAACGGCGGCTGGTATGATTTTTACGGCTTTAATATCGGCGGTTTCTGGTATCTTTCATGCATGGTGATAATACTTGCAACTCTCGGTCTTGCGGCTTTGCTCCGTATTATACATAATAAAAATATCAAAAGTCAATAATGAAAAAACAATCTCCCCATATTTCCGAAAGTATGGGGAGATGCTCTTATATGTGCGTGTTTATAAGTTTATTCAGTTGTGCTTTGACTTTTTTCTGAAAAGTACTGCTGCGGCTGCAATGAATGAAGATATGAGAGATACGAAAAGTACTGTGCTCATGCCGCTGTCACCTGTTTCTATAAAATCTCTTTTGTCAGGCTGAGGCGGAAGTGAAGGCATTGTATCGGAATGTTCTTCGGGTTTGCTTTCTTCGGAAGGCTTGGAGATTTCCTGTGACGGTTCACTGCTCTGCTTTGAAGGCTGTGAGCTTTCCTGTGAAGGTTCGGAAGATTCCTGTGAGGGTTCTTTCTTGGGAATGATAACAGAAGATGCATCTGTTATTTCAAAAAGTCCTGCTGCGTCGCTGAACATCTTTTTACAGTCGTCACATGTATAGTATTCGATGTTGCCGTCAGTTGTTTCTGTAGGATCAACTGCTGCGACAGTCTTTATGGTATGGTTATGACCTGTGGGTGTTTCCTCTGTCTGTTCCATAAGACCTGCCATCCAATAATTCGCAACGTACAGAGCCATTCCTGGATTGCCCGTTACACATTTGCTGTTTGTTGCTTCGCTTATCTGTGAGCCTTTTCCGTCATTGAATATGATATAGACATTGTCACAGCCGTCAAACTTATCAGGCAGACTGTAGCCGTAATACTCGATGCCGCCGTTATAAGGCTTTTCGCCGGGATATGCTGCATTTTCTATAAGACCGTCATCCGTTTTTGCATAAGCGTAAATATATACATCGTCCCAGCCTGTCATGCTGTTATCAAATATGAGTATGTTCGGCATAAGATCTTCCGTTGAAGGTGCGGGAACGAAAGCATATTCAAATGCTGATGATATGGTTTTATCGTTAATTGTTGTTCCGGTGAGTTCAAGAGTGATTATAGAATTATAAATGCAGTCCTCGCCTACGGTTATAACATCACCGTCTGCAAAGTCTTTGGTCATTTCCTTGACTTCGTTGTTCTTGTCGGTATAAGTGAGCTTGTATGAAGCAGACTTCATTGAGGGTGCATAGAGCTTTATATCGGTTTTTTCATGGAGTGTTGTAAGACCGTCTGTGAGCTTGCCGGCAGCCTCGGTATACAGTGAACCTGCAACAGATGAACCGTATATAACGGCAATACCGCTTTCGCCTACAGTACCCTTGATAGTATCGTTTGTAACAACGAATGTATTTCCTGATACTTCATCAATATATGTTCCGGGAACGGCATATCCGCCTGCGTTTACGACTTCTACTTCTCCGCTGCCTGAACCGCATACTATAACTGCACCTCCGTTTTCTCTTGTTACTACCTGACAGTTATCGCTTACTGCTGTACAGTCCTTTTTGCCTGTCATAGCATTATGGAAGTGGTTAACTGCACTTATTTCCGGACTTTCAAAATGGCTGCTGCCTTTATGGCAATTTGTTATCATGTAGTCTTCCTTTTCACTCGGACGTGAAAAATAGAGTGAAGATGAGCCTTCTCTTGCAGTAACGACTGCATAGGCACGGTCTACAAGATTCTGGTCGATGTACTTGGTACATTCATCCCCGAAAGATTCAACGTCATTTGCGTATGTATCATGGCTTTCGCCCCAGAATATAAACTTGTCTGCACTCATACCTTTATCGGTATAACCGCAGCTGCACTCTGCTGCTTCACCTTTTCGGAAGCCTGCAAGAAGCTCATAACCGTATTTGTTGTCTGTAACGGACATATAGTCTGTATATTCCTTCATAAGCTCAAAAGCCTTGTCCTTGTTCTGTTCACCGTCAACAGGACCGTTGAGTATTTCACCGTAATGATAGAGGTTATTATTGGTTACAGTCGGCCAGAATGTATCACCCTCGCTCGGAAGTGCGATATGCTTTGCAGAGTCCCAGCGTATGCCGTCAACACCTAAGCTTTCAAGATCGGCAAGGTAATCAACTACAGCTTTCTGTACATCCTCGTTTTCGGTGCAGAGGTCGTTCAGACCGCCCGAATCATACTGTGTTACCTGATACCTGTCTGAATAATCCAGTACCGGACCGTTGTTGTGCCAGTATTTGTTATCAAAGAACTGATCGGTAGGCCTTGTGACACCACGTAAGTTATGGTTTGCCACAACATCCATGATTATCTTTATACCGTATTTATCTGCTTCACTGCAAAGCTCTGCCAGAGAATCTCTTGTATATCCCGAAGGCATTTCGGAATCCATGACCTTAAAGCCGACAGGATTATATACATAAGACCATGTCATAATATACGGATCTGTAACAGCCAGTGCACACCACTGTACGGAAGTTACCTGAATAGAGGTAAAGCCGGCAGCAGCTATTTTAGGCAGCTCCTTTGTTATATCTGCATAAGGCCAGCAAAAGCAGTGCAGTATTGTACCGTCCTGACAGTTTTCTGCAAGCTGTTGGGGATTTACATCAGGCGTTTCAGCCTTTGCATTTACACAAGGTATTCCTGCAGCAGCTGAAATACACAGTGCGGCTGTAAGGCAGATACCAAGTGATTTTTTTAGAAAACGGCTGTTTCTGCGGAATTTCATAAATTCTCTCTCCTGTTCATTATAATTTTGGATGTGCTATTTTTAATTATCTTATATAATAACAAAAAAATATGCATTTGTCTACAAAAATTATCATATAGTTTGAAATTTATATACGGATTGACTTTTATTATGTGATTTGATATGATATTATATTATTAATATATTTAGTAATAAAAATCGTGTGAAAACAAGTTGTTTTTCTAAGGTGATAAAAATGTATGATAATATAATGAGCGTGTCTGATATTGTATGCACAGGATGTTCTGCGTGTATGAATGTCTGTCCTGTTGATGCAATAAAAATGCAATATAATGAAGAAGGTTTTCTTATGCCGTTTGCCGATGATGCTAAATGTATCGGCTGCGGTGAATGCAATAAAAAATGTCCTGTTTTGCATACACGCTATGACAATGAAGCAGCTCCAAAAATATTTGCTGCTATGGCGGAAGATGATATACGTTTAAAAAGCTCGTCCGGCGGATTATTTACTCTTCTTGCTGAAGAAATACTTGATCAGGGAGGGCTTGTCTGCGGTGCTGCATTTGATGATAAATTCAGGCTTTCACATGTGATAATTGATTCAAAATCAGAAATGGAGCCCCTTAAACAATCCAAGTACGCACAGAGCAATATAGACTATATATACCGTAAAATAAAAAAATTACTTGACAGCGGCAAAAAGGTGCTTTTTACAGGGACCCCCTGTCAGATTGCAGGGTTGAAATCATATATAGGCAGTGATTATAATAATCTTTATGCTGTCGATATTCTTTGTCACGGTGTTCCGTCAGATATTGTTCTAAGAAAGTATATTGATGAGGTGTCCGTTAAGCATACCGGCAGAAAATCTGCCCTGAAGGACATACAATTCAGAAACAAGGAATTCGGCTGGACTTGCAAAACAATATACCTTGAATTTGAAGGCTGTGATAAACCTTATGTCAATAGCAAAGAGGACGGAGATATGTTTCAATATATGTTTCAGAACAGCCTGATACTCAGAAAAAGCTGCTCAGATTGCAGATTTGCAGTGTATCCGCGGCAGGGTGATATTTCAATAGGAGATTTCTGGGGGATAACTGCTATTAACAGAAGCATGAATGATAAAAAAGGAACATCTATAGTTTTTATAAACAACGATAAAGGAAAGGAACTTTTCTTAAGTATATGTGATGTTTTAAAGAAATTCAAGGAGATAAATATTCATCATGAGATTATAAGAAACCGCATAAAAGCAAAGCAGGATGTAAGTGAACACAGAGATGATTTCCTGAAAACAGTCAGGACAAAAACTCTTGAAGAGACTATAGGCTCAATAAAGAAAGAGTATGAATGCTGCGATGAAGACAATGAGGAAGAGTAAGCGATATCATATTTTATTAGAGCGTGTTCGCATAAATGATTGAGAAAAATATGAAAAAGCATTAAAATGAGAACCTTGCACAATGTAGAAGGGTGTTTAAGTTCATATAGAGCAAGAATATACGCTAAACAGCTTATGGATATATATGGCATAACAGATGATATTCATATCAATGTGCGAAAATAAACTGTTTATTTTCCAATTTATAAACTGTGATAAACAAATTAATGTATAATCCCTTAAAAACTACAAAAAATAATTATGGAAAATTTGCATTTAAGGAGATTTTTGCACTATGAAAGCAACAGGAACAGTCCGTAGAATAGATGACCTCGGACGTGTAGTTATACCAAAGGAAATACGCCGCACCCTGAGAATTCGTGAGGGTCCTCGCAGATAACATTGACAGAAGATTATCGTTTCGTAAATGCGATAAGGGATATTGCAGAAAGACTACATATTGGAGCATAAGGAAAGCCGTCCGGGTTAGTCCGGACGGCTGTTTCTGGTTTACGAATAATATTTCTGATTCGGGCTTGCGGGTCTGTCGGGTATCTGTAGCTTTATTGTCCCACTGTCAATCAGCGGCTGGATATAGGTTTTAATCGCATAGGTAGCAGAGGACAGCCCTAAAAACTGCGCCAACTCTTTTCTTGTTCTTGGTGTTTTGCAGAAGTTAATGATCTGTGCTTCACGGCTTTCGGGGTCATCAGCGCCGGAGGATTCATCAGTCAGTCGGAAAATCACGGTAAACTCCCCGTACTGATCTTTAAATTCCGGCTCGGGCATATCGGCTGAAGCTAATTCTCTGCGTATGGTCGGAATGCCAGAATAGCGGTTCTCAGATATGCCCATCACTTCAAGAGCGTTTGCAATGACAGGATTTCTTGTATCCGGCTGGATACGACCAAGGGTATTTAACGTCAGTCTGCCGTAAAGTCCTCCGGGACTGGACAGCTCAAATCTGTCGGAAAAGATTTTCAGATAGATAGGCGTGCCTTCTGTATGGATGCTGTAATCGCGATGTACCAGTGCGTTGAGTATCGCTTCACGGACGGCATTCTGCGGATAATCGGAACGATCGCGCCTTTTGCCGGTTTCAGGGTCTATGATCGTTTTTGTGCGGGTGTTTTTACGGACAAACGCCAACGCAGCATCAAGCATTTCCGGAATAGTTCCCTCTATTCGCTGATTGTCAATAAAGCGTGAGCCGTCAATATCTGTTTCGCCGATCTCCGTTCCCGGCACGGATACAGCAATTATCCCGAGCTGCATAAAATAAGCCTGGGGATAGGAGCCTAAAAGCAGCTCGGCAGCCAGTGTCGGATGTCCGTTTTTTTCTATGCTCATCAGCTCCATGATCTTTTCATCGTCAAGTCTTGACAGATTTGGCTTATTCAGCTTCAGCCTGAGCAGATATTCCGCCAACTTGTTTTCATCAAGGGAGCTCATCTCAGCACGTTCAACTTCCCGTATTTCGTCCTGATATTTCTTCCTGTAAGCCTCGTAGCTGTAAACCTCATATTCGTTCATAGGGATATCGGCATCGCCCACACGGACATAGGAGCCTTTTATTCTGCCCTTGCCCTTATAAAAACACGGTCTCTCCGTAATATCGACCGGCGGTATCTCAGCGGCAACGATATTCTTTCCGTCTGCTTCTGTGACTGTAAAAACAGCCCTGACAGCCGGTTCCATCTGCTGACATTGCTCCATTACTTTTTTCTGCAGTAGCTGCACGTCGTCGATACCTGTTATTTCGTAATTACTGCTTTCATCTATCCCGAAGATTATTACACCTCCGTCGTCCTGATTAGAAAAGCTCGAAAGTGTATCGAAAAGCTTTTCGGTAACTCCGTCCTTGCACTTTTTCAGTTCGACATTTTGAAATTCAGCTTTTGCTTTTTTTACTTTTTCTATCAGTTCTTTTAAATCTTGCTCAAACATTTTTAATTTCACCTCCGACTATTTTAATTATATGCTAAAAATTAAAAAATATCAATATATTTTTTAAAAAATAGCACGAGATTTAAAATACTACAATAAAGATTGAAATTTAACAGAGAAAAGCCGTCCGGGTTAGTCCGGACGGTTGTTTACTTTTGCCAATTATTTCATAACAATTATTGCAAATATTGATAAAATATTCTATAATAAATCAGATAAGTGTAATTTTACTATGCAGACATCAAGAATACGATAAACACTCGGAAGAGTAATGTGTTTTTTTGAATAATATGCAAGTAATCGGAGGAATGTGAAAATGGGGTTTCAGACAAAAGCGGGTGTTTTGAAAAAATATACGGAAGAAAATGGTATTTACGATGTTGTTATTCCCGATGGAGTGACAGCTATCGGCAGCCGTGCATTTGAAAACTGCCGTAATGTAAAGTCGATTACGATTCCATTTGGAGTTACAAGTATAGGGTCAGGAGCATTTTATTGTTGTGTCAGTCTTGAGTCAGTTACTATACCGGACAGCGTTACCGAAATTGGAAATGGGGCTTTCCATAGTTGTTCGGAGCTTGAATCTGTTATAATACCGGACAGCGTAAGTATAATAGGAGATAATGTTTTTTTAAGCTGTCAAAATCTCAGGTCATGCGAAATACAGGGCAGTACTACCTACATCGGAGAAGGTGTGTTTTTTAATTGTAAAAAACTCAGATCAGTTAAATTATCAGACAGGCTGACTAAGATCGGAAATAGTATGTTTAATGGTTGTCAGGAACTCGAGAAATTAGAAATACCCGAAAGTGTGATGACCATAGGAGACCTTGCTTTTTTTAATTGTACAAATCTTAAAAAAATAATAATACCCGACAGTGTAACAGAACTTGGGGGAAAATGCTTTATGTTTTGCCGGAGTCTACAGGGGGTTTGGCTTCCCGCAAGTATTAAAAAAATACCGGAAGGATGCTTTGCCTGCTGTGTGAATATTCAAAATGTTATTTGTGCATCCGATATAGAGAATGAGAATCATTCTGCCTTTTTTTCGGATCCAATCATGAAAATGAAACTTGGGAAACCGAGAACAGTTCAGTTATCATTCCTGATGGTATTGAATCCATCGGAGATATTGCCTTTTTCGGCTGTACCAATCTTAAAATATTACATCTTCCTGAAACAGTCGGACAAGTCGGAAATCTATCGTTTTATCAAAGCAGTGCTTTGGAACAGATCGTAATTGACAGCAATGCGGAAATACTGCGGGGATTATTTGAAGATGACAACATTCTGGGAATAATAAAGTTTTTTGGAAACACTACAATAGTCGATCAGATCCTTGGTAGCTATATGCAAGCCGATTTGGATATAAAAACGTATTTATCTCTTAAAGAGAAGGAAGCTGCCAGCCATAACAATTCAAACCATTTCAAACAGCTCAGGAACTTTGTTGTATCAGGACAAAGGATGAAAATAAGCAGAAGATTCCTGAATACAGGAGGATATTTTATCAAGCGAAAGCTGTTCAAATATATTGCTGATATAGAAAGATCAAAAAAAACAAGCAAAGATTTCGACCTCAGGGATAATTTTGATTACATGGTAAACATGTTTATTTCGGCAGGATTAACAGAGTATGTCTTGTATCTGCTTGAAAAAACAGAATATCTTAATCGTGAAAATATGGATATGTTTATCAATCACGCTATGGAGGATCAGCCGGAACTTGGAGAGAACCTTATGGAGATAAATAAACGCCTTTTCGGAAATTTCTCTTTAGATGATCTTCTTGATATATAATTTTGGTGATATAACATGAGTGACCATGAAATAATATGTGAAACAGCAAAAAAATCATTTCCCTTTCATGCAACAGAATACTTGCAAGGTACAAATTCTTCTTTGAATTATTTGTCAATATTCAAATTGAAGAAAAAACAGATGCGGCAGAAGCTTTTTTTTCTTGTGGAGATACATTGTATTATGACCCTGTCAAAGTTATTAAGATATATCAGACTGATCCGGCTTCTGTCACTCACTCTATCATGCATTCTTTCATGCACTGCTATTTTCTGCATCCGTTTTTCAAAGACAAGGTAGAACCTAAAATATGGGATCTTGCGTGTGATATTGTTGTGGAAAACATAATAGACAAAATGAATGAAGATGTCTTATACGATGCTAAGGAGAGAGAACTGTCGGCAAATTTGAATAATTTGCGGAATATGTTTGTGCCATTTTATATCAAAAAAATATATTCGGAGCTTCAGTCATTTAACAATGATTATATCGAAAGACTCAGCCAGTTATTCAGGTACGATCTTCATCTCTGGTATGATAACAGAACCAGCGACATAGCAGAAAAAGACAGACCTGACCCATTGGGTTTTGATGAAGATAATGACCTCTTTGCTTCAGATGATGCAGTTGAGATGGAGGAAGAAAGGCGAAGTTCCAAGCACGACAATAAAAAAGCCTCCGAATGTCCAGATAACGAAAACAGTACTGATGACTTACTTAATATGCTGTTATCCGGATTAAACATAAATAACAGTCAGGAAAGCAGTAATGCTGACGATAATGAAAGCGAAGAGAACGATGCAGATACAGAAGGAAATGAAGAAGTTTCAGACACAGACGAGAATAGTGACGAACTTTCCGGAACGGATGAAAACGGTAAAGTGCTTTCCGGAACGGATGAAAACGGTAAAGTGCTTTCCGGAACGGATGAAAACGGTAAAGTGCTTTCCGGAACGGATGAAAACGGTAAAGTGCTTTCCGGAACGGATGAAAACGGTAAAGTGCTTTCCG
>Ga0256407_10003054_pt1 | contig 30596 bp, 34 predicted proteins | sample RumenRJG_04DNA_FD_193489 | JGI IMG/M metagenome (GOLD analysis project Ga0256407, IMG submission 193489) | Bovine rumen microbial communities from Lethbridge, Alberta, Canada - RJG_04 | ecosystem: Host-associated > Mammals > Digestive system > Stomach > Rumen | place: Canada: Alberta...
GTGAAAAACAACCCGGAAAAATTCCCTGCTCACTATATGTTCGAGTTGACTCCCAGTGAGTTGCGTGATTTGAAATCAAAAGTTTTGATTTCTAACGTTTCAAACAATAGTCGCCGTGGGGCAACCATGGCAAGTACCAGAGGAAATCGACGGTGATGACATAACCTGTATGGACTTTTGGACTGGTGAAGGTTGTAAGGCATATACCATTGGTAAAGGCTCCACGGCTTCTGAAGCCATAGAAGACCTTGAAAGTCAATTAAGAGAGCTAGATAATAGGGGTTGAATCCTCCTCCATCTTCCATCTTACTTCTTCCATCTTGCATCATGTCTGAAATCTCTGATGTCATACGTAAGCCGACAATTTTGATTCACCACTTAGTCTATTTGAATGCATTCTTACCTAAACGGCTCACCTTATGGGGCTAAACGTTAGTAATCGTTTAGGCGCTTCGCTAGTCGAAGAATTGGCTGCTAACGGGTATGTCAAAAGACTGAATATATAAACAATGTCAGTAGACGAATATTTCGATGATGATAGATCAAGTGCGCGAGGACTATGCAAGTCTATGAGGTTCGAATCAGTCATGGTGCTCGTGTAGACATGGCAGAATTACGTAAGTTCCTTTCGTCATTGTAGATCGTACTCTTCCTGCCAAGACGAACAAAGGCAAAAAAATATTCTCAGTATAGGGGAAAACATGATTTTCCGATGTGATACGCGAACCAGCTCTAGCGTTCCTATTTGATAAAAGTTATCACTTCTTTGTAATCAACGGTTGCTCAGCAAAGAAGGATTGAATAGAGCAGCCCAAAATAAATTGAAAGCATTATGGATTACGAAAAACCTGCTATTTTAGCACAGAGTGCAGTCATGATGGCTGATTGTCAGAAAAAACCATGTGGAAGACCATCTTGCACAAGAAAACCATCTGGTTCTCATTAATGGACTAACTCTATGTAAGAGCGTGCGGTAGTAATACCACTACCGCACCCATTTCGAATATATGATACTTCACAGACTTCCCTATATAATATACCGCTCATATTCTGATTTCGGTTATTTAACGGATAATCGTAATTATGGGTATGATACAGCGTCTCATAGTTGCTTAAAAGTAGGTGATTTGCTATTGTCAAAAGTAGCTAATATCTTTTATTCAGTTCTTTCTAATTCTCCACAAGATATTGAAACAATAGTTTCTAAATTGTACCAATATTATCCAGAGGTATCACCTTCTGTAATCCGAGAGGATGCAATAGGATTTTATACAGATTTACAAATAAAAGGATTTTTGTCTATAGGATTTGATGAAGACAATACTATAAATTATAATAGAACGAAGTATTTCTCTTATGAAAATAGACAGCCATTTGAATTAAATTTGGCTCAGGAGCAGGCAAGTTGTTCAACCTATATCGATACATTGGGAAAAGCATGCCAATTGACTCGCGTTCATATTGATATTTCTGGTTGTTGTAATGAAAATTGTATTCATTGTTATATTCCTAGCGATTACAAACATGGTATAATGTCTAAAGAATTGTTCGAAGACATTCTTTTGCAATGTGTGGATATGCATGTTATTAATGTTACAATAAGTGGAGGTGAACCAATGCTTAATCCACATTTAACAGACTTTTTACAACTATGCAAAAAATACAATTTTTCAATCAATCTGCTTTCTAATTTAACACTATTGTCGGATGAGATGCTTGACCTCTTTGAAGATACCCCATTACTCAGTGTTCAAACTTCATTGTATGCAACAGAAGGAGAAGTGCATGATTCTATTACTCAAAGTAAAGGCAGTTGTTTGAAAACACTATCTTCTATCAATAGGCTTTATGAGAGGAATATACCTATGCAGATTAACTGTCCTATTATGAAACAGAATCTGTACTATTATAAAGAAGTTTTAAAATTTGCGAGATCTATGAATATAGAAGCAGATTCAGATTACTCTCTTTTTGGATGTTATGACCATTCTAAAAGCAATCTAGCCTGCCGTTTATCAATAGATGAAATTGAGAAAATCATTCATGATGATGTAGGGAGTGATACGAAACGAAAGAACTCAGAAAAAAAGAGAAAGGATTCAAAAACACCAATATGTCCAGTATGCAAGACTTCATTATGTATTTCCAATTCTGGCAATATCTATCCTTGTGAGGGATGGCAATCTTTGTCATTGGGAAATATCAAGAATCAATCTCTTCGAAAAATCTGGGAGGAATCACCAATGGTACAATACCTAAGAGGATTAACATATGGGCACTTTCTTAAATGTAATTCATGTCAAGACAAGAAATATTGTACCCCGTGTCTTATTATGAACGCAAACGAAGACACTTCAGGGAATCTTTCTAATATTAATCCATTAATATGCGAAATTGCGAGAATTAAAAAAGACGTATATAATTTATGCTAAAATCAGTATTTCTTCAACTCTTTCTCCTAATTGCTTGAAATGATTTTTTAGTTAAACATGAGTAGGCAAAAGTGGTTAAGCCACACCCTGCGGACAAACGCAGAGCGCAATGGTAGAAACGAATGAGCGGCGGAACTTCTGAGAATTGACGAAGAATGTAATTTAGCAAAATATGACGGAAAATCCTATGACGTGGATATTTAGTGGCGTTGGCATAACTATAATAACCCTTATAATTTACATATTTAATAGGTATGTGAGGCATCTTTAGTTCGAGCCCTCTATATTCGTTATGGGGTACGAATGTAACCAAATAGCACTTCCGTTACGTGTTAATAAAAACGTTCAAGATAGGGTACATGCGCTCGTAACACAAGAAAAGAATAGATTACCTTCTTACCAAGTTCAGAATCTTGATCCATATAAAAATCCTTGGCTCATGATGGAGAATGTTTTAATGAAGGTGAAAAATCAACAGCATTATATGAACCAAAAGGAGCAATATATAGTCATACAGAGCTTATCAAACAAATATGATAATACAGCAAAATGATGATGAAAAGATGGTGCCCCTTACGTTGATGCTAAAAAATGAAGGTAGAAGTGAAGGAACCAATATTGAGATTGAACTAACTCTAAAAGGAATGTTCTATAATGAAGATAATAAAAGAGAAAAAACATCCCCCAAAATAAAGGAGCCCAAAGATATTGGTAATAACGGTAATGCCATTATGTTGACGCCAATTGAAAACGATTATTACACATATCATGTCTGGGATCTGAAAACGCCATTGGCTTCGCCTATCATGATTAAAAAGACCCAGATGAATCCAAGGAGTTCTACCAAAGAACCGCTTGCAGTTCTTTATGTAAACACGGGCCTTGCGAATGAAGATGCGATTCACTATAAGATTTATGCATCCACTTTGACAGATCCTGTTGAAGGTGATATAGTTATCAAAGTTGGTTAAAAAAGAAATAACGTAAGAATTCAATAACTAAATACTATATAGCAATGAATGAGCAAACACTGCCTAAGAATAAAATTACTCAGTTCATCTTGAGAATTGATTTGCCTAAAGACTGTACTTTGGATTTCCGTCAGTTGGCTTTGGATTTAAAGGATGATTATGTGCGTTTTGTTGAGAATACAGAACATAATGTACATCTGGATCTTGATAGGCATAGTGTAACAGAAAGAGATTTCATTAACTATGTACTTCATGCCGATAATGGAGTGCAATTAATTTTGAACACTTCTCAGAAAACTATTTCATTTGAGTCAAACTCATACATTGATAATAGTGTTTATGTTGATAGATTGGCTGCAATTATAGAAAAGATAAATAACCAGGGAATACTTGGCTTAATGTCTTCTAGAATTGGAATGCGCTTTATAAACTTGTTCCCATGTGAAAAGAAGGAAAATATAAAAAAGATTCTTCGGAAGCCTAATGATAAGGCTATTATAGACTCTTTGGCTAAAGTTAATCTAAACCGAAGCGTTTTTGTAGAACAATACAATAATGGAAACTATTTTGTAAGAGTGCAATACGGCATTTTTAATAAGTTCTATCCAGCTGTGATTAGAAATCTTGATGTGACACTTGATATAGATGTCTATTATGGTGGTTTGAGACCAATAGCAGAATGGACAGAGGATATCAGAACATATAATCATGCTGCTTTTGACAAATTTAAAGAGTATGTTGAGCCAAGCTATATAGAAACGATGCAAGATGAATGATGAAGTAGTAGATGTGTTTGAACCTATTGGCGAAGCACTATCAGAAACAGATAGGATTGTAGAGGAACCGAGGCCGCAGGTGCCAAAACGTACAATTATTAAGTTTAAAATAGTTGATGAGCGAGATAACAGCAAAGGTTAGACAGCCAATTGACCGTATATCGCAGTGCGATATTTTCCATGATATAACTATAGTGGAGAATTTGAATGTAGTAGGCGCTGAGGTGGAATTGCGGACAATAAACTTTCCATACGTGATATGTCTTAATCAAGACTGTGATTTGAATAGTGATAATAGAGATAAGGTGCGAAATCCTGAGGGTAATAAGAATTGCCGATTACTTCATTTAATTGTAGCACCACTATTCGTTTTTGATAGTTTTTTAGAAGGAACGCATTGGGGTGATATATTTGACCCTGTTGCCTCAATTAATATAAAAAAGACAGAAGGCAAGAAGATTATGAACAATGAGGATCCCCGTTATCATTATCTCCATTTTAATGAAGAGAGTAAGCTCCCTGACATGGTTATAGACTTTAAACACTTCTTCACTATTAGTACGGAGCAAATGTATGACAATCTTGGTAAAAGGGTATGCTCAGTTGAAAAGCTATATAGAGAGAAAATATGTCAAAGATTTGCTTTCTTTCAATCTAGGATAGGATTGCCGGATTAACGTGTGTAGGGGTAGTAATCTCATTCTACATCGTATATGTCTCATAATATGACAAAAATCAAGAATGTCAAGATAACTGACGCCAAACCGAGTGCAAATGAGCTCGCTTGATTTGCCGAGGTGCGAAGGAAGTCGACAATAGTCAAGTGACGGAACCGTTGAAGGAGGAAATCCTGAAAGGTGATGTTCATACGATAGAGGAGATGAAAGCATGGCTGAAGCCTTTTGGATATAGTGATGCTATCAATGAGGCGGCAATCAATTTCATCCTGCGTGAGTTCGTGATGAGCAAAGTGCCTTTTGGTAGCCTCTGTAATGCGGAAATGATAGTGGATCATCTTCATCCGCAGTTAGAACATCAGACATCATACTTCAGCCATCAGCCATCTTTAGGATTGTACCATCATCGTAACTTGATAGGTTTGCCAAGTGCATTTATAAAGGCAATTTGATATTAATATGAACTACATTCTCCATACACCGAGCGCAGCGAGGTTGAAGAAAGAGATACTTGATAAGGTATCAGAAAAAGTTGAAGCCCGCTCGACTTTGTCGCTTGCTACTGAAAGGACGCAAGCGCTCGACCTCTGGTCGCTTTGCTTTGCAAAGAACTACCTAAAAAGGTGGTATTCAAGCCTGGACGTCAAAATTGATGGTTTACCTTCAATTTTCTGTGTTAAGTCTTTTACCATATGATTTGGGTAAAGTTGTAGACTTGTAGAGTATATTAAGTGTTTATTTATATCTTCTTTTATCAATTGAATATTATGAATGGTAATCAAGAAGAAAAATGTAAAGTTAAGGAAGACTTTCAGTTTGTTGTTGGTAATCCTATAGGTACAACAAATGACTTGTCTAAGGTCGAGTTTCGTAAGTGTGCTTTTAAGCACTTTTCTGTTGTAGACCATTCTCATTATAAGACAGAATCATTATCTAAAATGAAATAACTATGCCTAATTGGAGCGAACTATTAAATCAGGTAGAGCAGTATTCTGATAATATAACAGAACTCAACAAATTGAGGGATAAGTATATTACTGACATTGCTACTATAACTGGCAGGAATGTGATTACGTATTATTCTGGTTGGCTAAAATCGCCTAATGCACCAAATATTGAGATAAATGAACAAGATAAGAATGCTTTTATGTCTTGCATATATCATTTAAATCAGAGTGCAGGATTAGACCTTATCCTACATACTCCAGGAGGTGATATTGCTGCCATGGAGGGCATAGTGAACTATTTACGGAGTATATTTGGAACGGATATTAGGGCTTTTATACCCCAGATATGTATGTCTGCCGGATCAATGATAGCAATATCATGCAAGGAGATTGTTATGGGTAAGCAATCGGCCTTAGGACCTATTGATCCTCAATATGGTGGGTTGGCTTGTCAAACAGTAATAGAGGAATTCTCTAATGCAATAGCCGAGATTAGTAAGAATCCCGCATCTCGTGATTTATGGCAGGTAATTTTTGGTAAACTGAATCCTACGTTTATTACTGAATGTAAAAATGCTATTCATTGGGCAGAGCAATTGGCAAACACATGGGTACCTAATATGCATCCCAATATTAATATGCAGCAGTTTTTAAATGTATTTCTAAACCATCAAAATACTTTTACACATAGTAGAAGAATCTCGCGTGACGATTGCAGGGCTTTAGGATTGAATATAACAGATTTGGAAAGCAATCAAGTTCTTCAAGATGCAGTTCTTAGCTTGCATCATTGCTATATGATATTGTTTGACAAGTTTAATTATTCAAAGGCGATGGAAAATAACATAGGTAGTCATTATTTTCAGCGTTTTTCATCACAATAATGGTGAAAATTAGTTATTGATAAGATAATAATAATCCAATTAGAGATATGAGAACATTAAAGATATGGAACATTGGGCCACTCACATTTGTTGATATGAAGGTGAACAGAGTGAATATGATTATTGGTCCTCAAAGTAGTGGAAAGAGTACAATTGCCAAGATTCTCAGTTTCTGCTTGTGGTTAGAAAAGGATGTCATTGCGCATCAGGAAAAGGATTATTTAACCAAAGACATTATTCGGGAAGAATTACTTGATTATCACAAGATTAATAATTATTTGAACACAGACTCCAAAATAGAATATAAGGGGGAATACATCAATTTCTACTTTACGAATGTTGATGATTTCTCTGTTGAGTTGACTAGTGTTTTTTCTAAAAGCGAGATAGGCAAGGTTGCTTATATTCCTTCAGAGAGGAACTTAGTAGCTCTCGGTAATTTGTCTGGTTTAAAATTACCCGATTATTATGTACGCGATTATCTTTTTGATTGGCTCAATTTGCATACTAAGTTTGAAAAGAAGAATAAAGTGTCCATTTTGGATCTAGGTGTGAGTTATTTTTTTGATGAAGAGGGGAAAGGTGAAACAGTCCAACTTGATAATGGTAAGGAATTAGAGATGAATGAAGTGTCAAGCGGTCTTCAGTCGCTTATTCCTCTAATGGTATCATTGGAATATGTAACCAAGTGGATATTTCAACACAAGGAGGATATGTCTTTTGACAAAAACTCAGTGTTGTCTAAAGCATTGATACGTGCAATTTCACCAAATATTGATAACGAACATATAGAAGAAGCCCTCACACTACCAAAGATGGTGAATCAATTGCAAGAAACCCTCAAAGCTATTATTAATCATGAGATATCTGTTGATTTAATGCCAAAATTCCAGAATATATCTAAATTGAATGAACGCATACAGGTGCCTCATTATGTCAACTTAATAGTGGAGGAACCCGAACAGAATCTTTTCCCTAAGACACAAGTAACTCTTATATATGAGATGTTAAGAATGCTTGATAGAGAGGATGATATACTTTTGATAACGACACATAGTCCATATACGTTATATGCATTGAACAATTGTATGTTGGGCAACAAGGTAAAGGATGTTATTGACGAAGACGAGATAAAAGGGCTGGCAAGTAAGGGCTCATGGATAGATGGTGATAGAGTGTCCATTTGGCAGGTGACAGACCAGGGATCGTTGAAATCTTTGAAAGAAACTCCAGCAGGACTTATTGGAAAGCATTATTTCAATGACGTGATGAATGAAACGCTCAATGAGTATCACACAATGATTGACTATCTTGAATTATGAAGAGAGAAACAATTCTAGAAAAGTTGCCATTACATTCCGATTGCTTCAATGTTATTCTATCAGCAACCATTTATGTAAGGGACTACAAACATCATGACCTTTTGGGAAATAATCAAAATAGAGGAATTGTGATTGATGCAAATCCTGACCCAGAATGGGCTTCAGTAGTTTTGCAAAATTCCATGCCAGATTCTTTGTCTGTGGATTCGGACAGTTTCCCTGAGAATGCTTTGCCAAATGAAATAGTTGGAAGTTATGCAAGTCAATGCGAGTGTGTTATTTTTCCTGCAGATGGAAATGATGATGATTGGGTATTGTTTATAGAAACGAAATATACAGATAATGTTGCAACGGCACAGAGATCGGATGTTAATTATCCAAAGAAGATGTTTAGTCAAATAAAAAGTACAGTAAATTATTTCCGTAATAGGGGGATTCTGGATGAAAATAAGAAAGTACATGCAATCATGTCATATCCGAAGCTTCTAGAGCCCTTTGATAGTTGGAATTTTCCGTTGGAAGATGTAGATGAGAAAACTGGAGATATTATCCAACTTACAACAGAAGAAGTATTGCAACGATATAAAATTCACCTTCGATCAACGAACCACGCGCTAATAAAAAGTGCTAAACGCATTAAATTGGGGATGTTTTAATAAAACATACCAATAATGAAAAAACAGATAATGTTTCCAATCAAGAATATCAAGATAACTGACGCCAAACCGAATGGGGACTCGACGAAGTCGCTTGTTCCGTAGGTCTCAAGAATGTCATATCATTGATGACATAAGTGCATGGCTACTCCCTTACGATTTCAGCAATTCCACGGACAAAACGACAATCAATATAATTGAACGGTCTTTCACTATGCGCCAGCCGATAAATAACCCAAGCCGTGTCCCGGCTTACCAAAAGGGTCGAAGAATGAGCGGTCTCTGCCATTCTTCGGTTAAGTTCTTCCATATAGGGAAGGATTTAGGATAGGTGGATGTTTCTTGGTTCGTTCTTTGCGCCAAAGAATGAATGAATCTCTTACTGCTGCGAAGCAGCTATATAAATAATCGTTTTAAATAAGATGAACATACTCTTAACAGGCGGAGCCGGTTATATCGGTAGCCATACCATCATAGAACTGGATAAAGCAGGTCATAGTGTGGTTGTTGTAGACAACCTTGTGAACAGTAATCCCGAATCTTTACGACGCGTTGCAAAGATAATAGGAAAGGAGATTCCTTTCTATGAGGTTGACGTGCGCGATGAGGAAGCACTCTCTAAGGTGTTTGATGAGAACCATTTTGATGCGGTCATTCACTTCGCAGGTTTAAAGGCAGTGGGCGAGTCTGTATCAAAGCCATTGGAGTATTATCACAACAACATGACTGGCACATTCATCCTTTTGGATGTGATGCGTCAGCATCAGTGCAAGAATCTCATCTTCAGCAGCTCAGCTACAGTCTATGGAGATCCTGCCATTATTCCAATCACAGAGGATTGTCCAAAAGGACATTGCACCAATCCTTATGGTCAGACCAAGAGCATGCTTGAAGAAGTGCTGATGGATGTACAAAAAGCCGACCATGAGTGGAATGTGGTGCTGTTGCGCTATTTCAATCCTATTGGTGCTCATCAGAGTGGTATGATTGGTGAGAATCCAAATGGCATACCTAATAATTTGATGCCTTATATCACTCAGACCGCAGTAGGTATCCGTAAAGAACTGGGTATTTTTGGTAATGACTACGATACTCCTGATGGCACAGGCGTTCGTGACTATATCCATGTCTGTGACTTAGCTTCAGGCCATGTCGCAGCATTAAAGGCAATAGAACGCAAATGTGGTCTCGCTATTTATAACCTTGGTACAGGTTATGGTTATAGTGTGCTCGATGTTGTCAATGCCTTTATGAAGGTTAATGGTGTCAATGTCCCATACGTTATTAAACCTCGCAGACCAGGCGATATAGCTACCTGTTATTGTAATCCTGCCAAGGCTAAGGCAGAACTAGGCTGGGAAGCGCGGTATGGAATTGATGATATGTGTCGAGATAGTTGGAATTGGCAAGAAAAGAACCCTGATGGGTATTAAATAATATGGAAGATGGAAGGGAATAGTTTTTACCATAGAATGTTATAATAACATCGTTAGTTTTATTCTGCACCTCAATGATGTGACCTATGAAAGAAGAAATAGTTACTAAGACTATTGAGAGCTTACGTTTCCCACTTACGGTTGGAATTGTGTTTATTCATTTTAGTTTGGCAGATGGGTTGAATATCCATGGTGTTAGTCATGGCCTAGACAATCCTGATTGGTTTTTCAATATAGTCAATTTGATAAGCGAAGTTGTCGCACGTATATGCGTTCCTTTGTTTTTTATGATATCGGGATTCCTGTTTTTTTATAAGGTGCGCTTTGATAAAGATATTTATATCAGAAAACTTAAATCCAGGGTAAGAACACTGTTGATTCCATTCTTGATTTGGAATGCGATAGCTATAGCTTGGCAACTGAAAGGTAATTTGCCTATTGTTTCTGGCTTTTACCATCCTATGGAGGTGCATATTACTTTTAACCGCGTATTCAATACTTTTTTCTGTAACAGCGGAAATGCAGGCATTATTGTAAGTTCAGCTTCAACTGGTGATAATTTTCAAGAGGTATATCCCATAAATGTTCCTTTGTGGTATGTGCGTGATTTGATGATGTTGGTTGTCATATCACCAGTTGTATACTGGATGATAAAGAAAATAGAGATGTTATTTCTAATGGCTCTATGCCTCATATGGTTTGTTGGCCCTAGAATTTCAGTGGGGGGGGGTATTTTTAGTACAATATACATCTCTGTGTTCTTTTTTTCCAGCGGAGCCTTCTTTAGTATAAATTGTATAAATATTGTGACAGTATTTAGAAAACTGAAATTTGTTCCTTTTTTATATGGTGTTATGGCCTTGGCGGATACTTTTACAAAGAATATGGCGTACAATCCTCTAATACACAAAATGGGAATTATCATTGGAATAATAAGCATTGTGCAAATTGCTTCTCTTTTATATGAAAAGGGAAAGGCAGGGATTTTTATATCACTTTCTAAGGGCAGTTTTTTCATATTTGCAGTTCACTATCTTATTATAAAGGAATTAGGTAAGACTATTTTTATGTTATTTCATATACCTGAGAATAATCCCTATGCTATGATAGCTCTATATTTGATTGTTCCGACTTTGTGTATTTGCATATGTTTGGTTCTTTATAATTTATTGTTGAAATTTTTGCCGTCCTTGTGTCGTTTGTTGACTGGTGGGCGGTAGATGGAACAGAAGTTGTTTCAACTATCTTAAATAGTATAATAGAATGAAAAAGATTATTTCTAATATGTTTCTGATTTTATTGATGTTAGTTAGCATATCAGTACTGAACCTTTGTAAACTGTCTCAGTTAGAATATGCTATACTGATGTGCACCGTCTTCATCTCTGGATTAGGAATTTTATGGGTACAATCTAAAATAACACCTTTCTTTTTGTTTTGCGTATCCTTTTCTTTTCTTTTTATAGGAGGAAGGTTCTGGGCTTTTTTGTTAAGTCCAGACGAAAACTTGTTTGACTTACTAGGTGGGACGTTCTTTATTAGAGATGGAATACCGACGAAATATTGGGTAAATTTGTTGACTTGGGTAATATGCTTTTATATTTTTTCTATCATTGGTTACAATTTAAAGAAAAAGAGAAGCCAAATGATAGCGGTGAAGGATCAAAACATCAAGACGGTTCTTTATCTTCTCTTTTGGCCTTTGGCAGTTCTTTCTATTGGCACTAAGATACAGGATTTCACCTATGCCCTCCACAATGGAGGCTATCTGGCCATGTTTAAAGACCAGACTCAAACGTATTCTAGCTTCTCTTCTCTTGGAGTGATACTACTTTATGCATTATTTGGAATGGCAGTTACGTTTGGAGACAGGGCATTAAAAAGGAAATATCTGGTTCTCCTTTTCGTTTATTCATTCCTTACTATATTGATTGGTTCAAGAGGTGCGTTTGGCTCTTTCATGTTGTTCCTGCTATGGCTTTACAGCATGAACAGAAAGATTAATGTAGTGAAGCTTCTGCTTGTAGGTGGTGTTTCTTTGGTTCTTCTACTATTGGTTTTTTCCTTCTCCATAAGAGCAGCAGGTATGGATAAGTTCACGGGAATGGGAACTCTTTCTTCCTTCTTCTATAGTCAAGGCATAACACTTCTTGTATTTGAAAAAGCGAAAGAATTAGGCAGTTTTCCTCTCGTTGCCACGTTTCAAAGTTTTATTCCTGGAGCAACGTTTTTCTATACTCAATTCATAAAGCCATCGGCTTATCCTTACGAATTATCATTCGATGCCTATATAAGTTACAAAGTAAATCCTGATGCTTTTATGAACGGTAACGGCCTAGGATGGTCTATCTTGGGAGATTTCTATGTGTTTTCAAATGGTAGTATATTCTTGTTTGCTCTCATGGCATTCATCTTTGGCTATATATGTGCATACATTGAGAATGGATGTTCTCGCAGACGCTTTTTTAATGTCATTGTATATGCTGTTTTTTTAAAATTCATGTTCCTGCCACGTGCTGGTCTTAACACTATTATACCTTTTATTGGGTATTTGGCGGTTATATATTTTTCTATAGTTCAATTTTCCCAATTATTAAGCAAGAATGCAAGATAGTGGAGCAGCTAAACATTTAGCAAAGAATTCCATACTCATGTATATACGGATGCTTATCCTCATGGTGATAGGCTTCCTAATTTCCCGTGTCCTGTTACAGAAACTCGGCATAACCGATTTTGGAATCTACAGTCTTATCGGCAGTATCATAGCCATGTTCTCCTCTATGAGAGGTTTGTTCGTTACAGCTACGCAACGTTTCTTGAATTATGAGATGGGCAAAGGTAATATTGTCAGGCTAAAGATTATATTTAACACCAGTATCCTTGTAAACATCGGCATTTCCACACTTTTCGCACTTGCCGTTGAGATTTTGGGACTTTGGTTTATTCACAATGAGATAAATGTCCCTGCCGACAGGCTGATAGCTACCAAGGCTGTCTTGCACCTTTCTGTTGCAACGTCTGTTGTGTATATCATGACTACACCGCTCGATGCTCTTATCATCGCACATGAAAGAATCGGTACTTACGCTTGGCTTACAATTGCAGACCACTTGTTGAAACTGATAATCCTGTATTTGCTCTATCTAAGCAATGACCGTCTGATATTCTATGCTTTCCTATTGCTTGTGGTATCCATTGTAATGAGAGTCGTTTATGAGGTATATTGCAGACGGCATTTCTCAGAGTGCAGGTATAACTTGAAGTGGAATAAGGATGTGATGAGGGATATGACCTCCTTTGCAGGATGGCAGTTTCTAGGAAGCACTGCATATACATTGACCCACAATGGTCTCAACATGATTCTCAATGTGTATGGAGGAACAGCTGTCAATGCAGCAAGGGGTATAGCCTATCAGGCTAACGCTGCAGTTAACCAACTGGTAATCAACATGGCTCTGGTGCTCAGCCCGTTCAGCGTCAAATCGTTTGCGCAGGGAGAGCAAACCAAGATGTTCAATCTATTCTTTCTATCATCAAAAGTGATGTTCCTTGTATCTAATTGTGCCATACTCCCTGTTGTCTTCTTTACAGAGGAAATTATCGGGTTCTGGTTAGGAAGCGTTCCTGAGTATTCTGTGGTTTTCATCCGGCTTTTGATGCTTTACTCTGTCGTCAGGGCACTACATAGCCCTATTGACACACTTTTCAAGTCTGTTGGGAAAATAAGAAAATATCAGATAACAGAGGCGCTGGTTCTGGCAACACCTTTGATTCTATCGTACGGTGCATTAAAGATTGGATTATCACTTTATTCCGTATTTGTCTTTGTGATTTTTATGGAGTCCATTAACATCATCCAGATATTGATGCTTGCACGCAAAGAGGTGCAGCTAGACATTCTGAAGTATGCAAGGCAGGTTGCATTTCCTGTGGTGATATGCCTGTGCTTTGAGGGGATTCTTTTTCTCTTCGCGGGTAAGTCAACTGCTATCGACCTCACGCTCCTTTTCCTTGCAGAATTTGTTCCTATCAATATCGTTTACCGCTTTGCCATGACAGACGGTGAAAGGGGAAGTGTAAGAAAAATAGTAAATACGTGGAATAAGAAAAGGTAATAACGGCATATATAAAATTTTCGGATTAAGCTATATACACAAATGACCAGAATTCTTTATGTAACAAGTTCCCTTGCACACGACGGCACCCAAACGTTCATCATGAACGTTTACCGTAAGCTCGACAGGGAGAAATTCAGGGCCGATTTCCTGCTTACCAACGGCAAAGAAACAGACTATAGCCGTGAGGTCGTTCAGTACGGTTCTAAAATATATGTCACCCCTTCACGGAAGAGCGGTCCCGTCATATTTTATTTGTCGCTGATACGCTTTTTCAGGCAGCATCACAATGACTATCAAGCTATACATTTCTGCTATGGAAGCCTCACGTCAATTGCAGCGTTATATCTGGCTTATCGCTTCAGAATTCCTGTCCGTATCATGCACTCCCACAATTCAAGTGTAGTGGGGATGCACAACAAGGTGCTTCATTGGCTGCACAGACCTCTGGTGAGTCGATTGGTCACTCACCGATTGGCATGCTCCGAGAAAGCCGGGCGTTTTTTCTTTATGTCGAAACCTTTTACAGTAATGTTCAACGGCATAGACGTTCAACTGTATTCATATAGCACAGAAAAGCGACTTAAAATTCGGCAAGAGTTAGGCATCCCAGAAGGCTGCGTGGTAATAGGGCATGTAGGACGCTTTGTGGAAGTGAAGAACCACAGTTTCATTCTTGATGTTTTTGTAGAATATCTGAAAGCCAACAATAATGCGAGGCTCCTTCTTGTTGGAGTTGGCGAGTTGATGGATCAGATGAAAGAGAAGACTGTGAGGTTAGGGATAGACAAGAACGTGACTTTCATGGGTTTGAGACTCGATGTCGCTGATTTAATGCAGGCAATGGACTGCTTCCTGATGCCGTCTCTTTTCGAAGGTCTGCCATTCGTAATAGTTGAGGCACAGGCAGCTGGACTTCCTTGCTTTATATCGGATGTGATAGACCGGGGTGTAGACATGACAGGAAATATAAACTTCCTGCCGTTGAAGTCATCAGCATCTGAATGGGCAAATTCAATAGGGAGCAAGTTGAAACAGTTTAGACGAACTGTGACAGACAACAAAATTATCACTGCAGGTTACGACATCAGTTCCACCACCCAGATGCTTGAAGCAATGTACACATCAAAAAAACAAAATAAATAGACAATCAAGACTATGACAAAGATTTTGTTCAATCTCATAACCATCCAGCTTGGCAGGAGCAAGTGTCACGGAAGAGGACAGTATGGGCATAAAAGCGAGAAAGTAAGCGAGTTGGAAATCTGTAGAATAGCTAAACAATGAGAATCTTACATATAATGCCTGTCCTGGGCGTTGGCGGTGCTTCGAGATTGATGACGGAAATCATACCACAGATGAATACATATGATGGAATTGAGGTTGATTTCTTAATAGGGAAATTTTTAGACAAGACTTTCCTTCCTGTTTTTGAGAAAGCGGGTGTGAAGATGTATGTATTAGGCTGTAAAAGTTTGTATAGCCCTAAAAACATTATCAAAATAAGAAAATATACAGATGGATACGATCTTGTTCATGTTCATCTTTTTCCTTCTTTATATTGGGTGTCTTTGTCAGGAATATCATCTTCCATTCCATTGATTTATACTGAACATAACACAACTAACCATCGTAGGAATAAACGATATCTTCAGCCTATCGAAAAGTGGGTCTATGGACGATATAAGAGGATTATCTCTATTAGTGAAAGTACAGAATCTGCCCTTAAAAAATGGTTAAATGCTAAAAAAGATGACAAGAGATTTATTGTCGTAAACAATGGGGTTAATCTTGAAGATTTCAATAATTGTAAACAAAATAAAATATATCCCCATACGCTAATTATGGTAGCTCGTTTTGCCCCGGCTAAAGATCAAGCTACAATTATTAGAGCGATGAATCTTCTGGGCGAAGATGTTCATTTGATATTGGTGGGTAACGGAGAAAAAATGGGTGATTGTAAGGCATTGGCTAAAGAACTGAATGTTGATGAGCGAGTCCACTTTGTGGGAACTCAGTCGGACGTGCCAAGTTGGATTGGCAAAGCGGATATAGGAATCCAATCTTCGCATTGGGAAGGCTTTGGATTGACTGCGGTGGAAATGATGGCTGGAGGTCTGCCTGTGGTCGCCAGTGATGTGGAAGGGGTTAAACAGATTGTTGAAGGAGCTGGAGTGTTGTTCCCGCATGGTGACTATAAGAAACTGGCAGAAATAGTTAAAAAGCTGTTGAGTGACAAGAATTATTATGAGAGCGTGAAGCAGCAATGTATAAATCGAAGCCAGGTGTATGACATTAAAACAATGGTTGAAAGGTATATAAATGTTTATAAGGAGATAATGGAATGCAAAAATTAGATAAGAGAAAGATAGGAATCTGCGCTGTGACATACAAAGATAACTTCGGCAGTGCACTACAGACCTATGCCACACAATACACACTTGAAAAGTTCGGATATGATGCAAGGATATTCGAGATAAAGGGCGTGTATCGTGGCATCATGGTCAAGAAACTTTGGTATTACGCAGGCAGGTTATTTGACCCTGTAGAAGCGAAATATCTCTTTGCCAACCTGTCAAGCCGTTCCAGAAAGACGGTTTCGGTCTCCTCAGACCAGTTTGCAAATGATATGAAAGTGCGACATCGAATGTATCAGGACTTCAATAGGAAGTGGAACAAGATGTTGCCCGCCGTGAATGGGTGGAGCGGTCTACGCAAACAGGCAGCGGAGATGGATGCAGTGGTAGTGGGCAGTGACCAGTTGTGGCGGCCATCTAACATTGTGGGTTGTTACTACACATTGGAGTTTGTACCAGATGATATAAAGAAGATATCATTCTCTACCTCATTTGGCGTACCTGAATTGCCTTCACGTTTACATAAACATGCCAAGAAATTTCTTTCTCGCATTGAATATATCAGTGTTCGTGAGGACAGTGGAGCAGAGATTGTTAAGAAAGAAAGCGGAAGAGACGCAACTGTTGTATGCGACCCTACTATGATGCTGACAGCAGAAGAGTGGATGCACATTCAGGATGAGAAACCCTTTGCAGAAGGGAAATACATCCTGATGTACCTGATGGGTGACAATCCGGAGCAGCGTGAGTTCGTGAAGGCATTGAGCAAGGTAACCGATTGCAGGATAATAGGTCTGCTACATGGCGCAACATATATCTCGTATGACGAAGATGTCGTGGACGAGAAGCCATATAATGTAGGTCCTGCAGAGTTTGTGAATCTGATACGCAATGCTCAGTATGTATGTACGGACTCGTTCCATTGTTGTGTGTTCAGCATACTGAACTCGACGAAGTTCTTTGCTTTCCGCAGATGGCCTGACGGCAGTAAGTTCTCAGCTAACGACCGACTATATACCCTGCTGAAGTTTACGGGACTGGACCGCAGGATGCTGACGGGAGATGAGGATGTGGACAAATGTGTAGCAGACGATATAGACTTTAAGGATGTGCTGGAAAAGGTGGCTCAGCGCCGAAAGGAGTCGATGGATTATCTGATTAATGCTCTGAAATAGTATGCCGAAACTGGTAGAATGGGATAAGTGTTGCGGATGTGCTGCTTGTGCGAATAAATGTGCTAAGCAGGCGATAGCGATGCTTCCGAATGAAGAGGGCTTTCTGCATCCTGTGGTGGATGAGGATTTGTGCGTTGAGTGTAAAGCTTGTGAGAAAGTCTGCCCGGGTATTATGGCGGCAAAAGCCGAAGGTAATACACCTCAGGCGTTTATCGTTCAGCACAAGAATGATAATATACGATATGAATCCACCTCAGGGGGGGCTTTTACAGCTATCGCTGAAGAGATAATCAGAAGAGGCGGTGTGGTATTTGGCGCTTCAATGACTGATGAATTGACTGTTAAGCATATCTGTGTAAATACCATTGAGGGGCTTGCATCTTTTAGGAATTCCAAGTACGTTCAGAGTGAAATCGGGAATAACTATACAGAAGCTAAAGAAAGATTGTCGCAAGGTCAATGGGTCTGCTTCAGTGGTACCCCCTGTCAGATAAATGGTCTTTATAAGTATCTGGGTAAGGACTATGATAATCTGATTGCAGTTGATATAGTGTGTAAGTCCGTTCCATCCCCTTTAGTATTCCATAAGTATATAGAATTTAAGAAAGGTCAAGAAGGCAAATTCTCCGATATAGTGTTCCGTGATAAGAAAAGAGGCTTTTTGTATTGTACCATGGCTCATTATCTGACTCGTGATGATAGGAAAAATGCGAAAGATATTTATCGCAGGGGTAGTGAGTCTGATGAATGGTTAAGACTATTCCTAAGTGGAAAGATTTCGAGACATTCTTGTATGACATGTCCTTACCAGACAGCACAACGTGTAGGTGACTTTACGCTCGGTGATATTTGGGAAACAGGAAACTCAAAGCTTGATGATAATAGGGGAACGACCTTGGTTCATGTGTGGACAAAGAAAGGTGCAGAGTTCTTGGATAACATACAAGGAAATATTCGTTTGAGAGCATATCCCATTGAGAAATCGAGAGGGGCTGTGAGAATGAATACCATTACCTTACGTCCAGACAGAAAAAAGCTTTTTGAGGATGCCAGGATAATGGAACCTGAAGCATTCTTTAAGCGGTATGCTCCATACAATGCAAAAGTTAAATTGATGCAAATAGCGAGGTATACTATCTGGCGACTGAACCTGCATAATACCATTCGCCACATAAAACATATCATTATCCACAGGCGCTAACATTAATAAGGTTATACAATTTTGCTACATTTATCAAACGTCTCTTTTGTAGATTCGGCAGCACGGTATCTGGAAGTATTGGAGAACAGTGTCCCTGACTATATCTATGAGGGACTATTTTCCATTGCAGTAATTACTCTACTTCTTTGTCTAAGCATCAAAGGATATAAGAAAGGCATTGGTATTGCATGCAGGATTCTCCTAATGATGTATGTTTTTCTGATTTACTGTTCAACAATAATATTCAGAGAGCGCTTGTACAAAGCAAAATATAGTTTTTCTCCTTTTCGAAGTTATTGTGAATACCTCAATGGAAAAGAGAATTTGCTTTATGAGAATATCATGAATGTCGTGGTGTTCGTGCCAATTGGGATGTTGGCCTGTATCGCATATCCTTGGATGAAATGGTGGAAAATAGTACTATGGTCTTGCGGACTATCTGTTTCTATTGAGCTGCTTCAGTATATCTTTCACAAGGGATTTTCAGAGGTTGATGATGTGATTCACAACACCTTGGGGTGTTTGGTAGGTGTTATTACTTATAAAGGATTGCAGTTGTTGCATAAGCGATATGCGTTATGGAATTAGCGTTGTGCTTGTCTGGTGGAGGTTATAGGGCTGCATTGTATCATCTTGGAGTGCTTTCCTTTCTCAATGAGTTAAATCTTACAGATGGAACTGTGATGCTTGACCATATAAGAACTATCACCAGTATCTCTGGAGGAGCCTTGACGGGAATGCGGTATGTAATATCTGAGGCTGACAACCTTGATCGAGTACAAACGTTCAAGTCTTTATACCACGAAATCGTCAACACAAACATTGGTGGCAGGCTGATAGAGAGGTTTGACAGGGACTCAAGACAAAACAAGGGGGCCATTCAGACACTGGCAGGCATTTACAATGACTATTTCTTCCATGATGAGAATTTCGGAAAGATTCTCAATAGCATGTCGTGGGATGGTATCCATCACTTTTACGCTGACGCTACGGATTTTGAGTTAGGAATTCCTTTCCGTTTTCAGGCGACAGCAAAATTGCAGGCAGATGGACGGACAGAGGAATACGGAATGATAGGAAACTGGCAGCACAGGCTTGACAGGGATGTTGCCATGAATATAAGGTTGGCAGACATCATGGCCGCTACAAGTTGTTTTCCCTTGGTCTTTGAGCCGATAATTTGTCCGCGAGACTTCCATTTCGCGAACAATTTAAGATATAAGTTTTCTTTAGCCTATCCTCTTATGGACGGTGGTCTGATAGATAATCAAGGAATAGAACCTGCAATACATGCTTCGGAGCAGATGAAGAAAGAAGGACGTGAGATGGATATGATGATAATTTGCGATGCCGCAAATGGTGGAGAAGAGGATGAAGACAAGTCGTTGAGTTTGTTAGATACTACTCCTGGATTATTGTTTGTCACCTTGCTTATCATGAGTATTTTCTGTTTTGTCCTCTGTTACTGGTCTTACGACGCTGGCATCTATTTTGGAAGTGGCGTGTTCCTGATGTTAGGACTATCCTTTGTCGCTGTTGGCCAGCTCTTGAGATGGGTGAATAGAAAAGTGTGCAGTTTCCTTTCGAAAAAGACAAAGTTGCATTTCAAGAAAGAGACGATATGGAACAACACCTTCTCAAATATCGGCACATTTGTCAAGGCAAGGGCACTTACTGCATACAGGATGACCGATGCGATCATGACAGGTCATATGAAAAAGCTCTGGTTCAGACTGATTAATGAGAAAAAGGAATGGGAACTCAAGATAGTTAACAACCAACTCGGTATGTTCTCCACAGAAAAGACATGGAAGGACATTAGTGATGAAAAGGGATTAACCCGTTTTTTCAGACCGGAAAGAGACATGCGCCAGTTAGCAGAGAAAGCATCGAAGATGAATACTACTTTATGGTTTACAGAGAAAGATATTGAAGATGGTGTGCCTGAAGCCATTTTCGCCTGTGGTCGGTTCACGACGTGCTGGAGCCTGCTGGTATATGTCGATGAGTTAAATACTATACAAAATCCTACTCCCTTCCAGGCAAAGATGGCAGAACAGGAGGATGTTCTCAGTACTTTCTGGAGGAATTTCAAGATTGATCCTCTGTATAACATATCTGCATATACATCATGATAAGAAGCCAATATACTCGTTTCAGATCATATCGCATAGCTGATGGCTGTGCTTTTTCATATATGGTCAATAGGGAATTTTGTCTAATCGGTGGACGCTATCCGCAAAGCATGCAACCATCATTGGCTGAGGAAATGCGTATTGCCGGTTGTGACACAATAGACCTGCTACATATCCCAAGTTGGGATGGCACCTTGTGTCATTCTGGGGAAATAGGTATGCTGTTAGAAAGACTGAGACCAACGGAGATTGAAATTCCTGACTATTTGCCACTAGACAATAATGGTAAGGACTGCAAAAGGATTATTGAGGACTATTACAGCCGTTCTAATATTTCGGAGTTGACGGTGTGCTCGCCAGACTATGTAAGGCAAAGCCAAGCTGGAGACAACAACAGATATTTATTATCACCGATTCGTGATTACAGGAATCCAACTGATAAAGACCTCATAGGTTTCTTTGGACAGGGACGTTTTTCTGTATTAAGTACAGGCGGCATGCCGACAGAGGAGGTCGTTAAAGACATTATGAGCCATCTTCCACAGCAAATGGCAGATGTATTTATCGTACAAGGTATGACACACAATCCGCTATTGAGGTTAGGGTTCATAAATGATGCCTGTCCGAAGATTCTCATTGATGCGTTGGATGACAGTCAGTATTACCGTAGGGCTAATGTTGACTTGGAAAAATATGGAATTTCAACGATGAGATTGTCGGGCGGGGATGTGATAGTTACGTGTGGAGAGAACGACGTTGAGCAAGAGATTAGTATTGCATATCTTGACTCGTCCACAGGAACTTCATACTGGGGGGAGAGCAAAGACCGATTCAGGATAGACGAGCAGATACAAGGATATGTGTGGACACATCCTATAGATGATTTAGACTCACTGGCTCATCACTACGAAGTGGAGGATGTCTCGGATATACATGAAACGGCTTCTATCTATAAAGGTGATGCAGTAGAAAAAAGGATTACCTTTAAAATAAGTGTTACTTTTTATCTTGATAATGAAGACCATAATGGATTCAAGATGTCTTTTCCTGCGAAGTGTAGAGCTGATTTCGTGAAAAGAGGTGAAGACTATATGATGAAGCCAGAGACGGTCACGATAAAAGTTAATACCGATGAGTATTACAGATGAATAGCCATTATAGATAGATTCAAAAATACTATGATAACACAATTGTTACAGATAGCATCGGGCAGTCGGGAAAAATTAGCCCATAAGCTTTCTCAGAAGGAGTGGTGGATTCTTTACCAACAGGCATGCGAGCAGGCTGTGGTGGGAATTTGCTTTGCAGGTATAGAGAAACTTCCGAAGGAGCAGTGGCCACCACAGGCGTTGCTGTATGAATGGATTGGTACTGTAGAGACTATCAAGGCAGCGAATAAACAATTGGATAGGCAGACGGCTGTTGCATGGAAGCAGCTTAGAGATGCCGGTATGGACGCTGCAGTGCTGAAAGGACAAGGCATTGCATGTGATAGTTGGCTCCTCTTAGACAATGTGGAGATATAGACATCTGGGTGAAAGGTGGTTATCAGACGGTGTGTGATTATGTGCAAAGCACTCATCCAACAGAGGATGTAGCATACCATAGGTTTCACTACGACCTATTCAAAGGTACGGAGGTGGAATTGCATCATCGCCCAACGCTAATGCGAAATCTCTTTGATAACCGGAAATTGGAACGTTGGTTCAATTTATTTGGGCCTGACAGCTTCAGATACTTGGAGGATAAAGGATTTGCAATTCCTTCCGTAGAGTTCAACCGGATTTTCATACTGACGTATATTTACAGGCACTTCCTGTTTGAAGGTGTAGGTCTGAGACAAGTAATGGACTACCGCTTCGTGCTTAGCGCAATGGATAATGGACAATTGATAATTGACAATTATTCAAAAACACTTAAAGAGCTGAGATTAGAGAGGTTTGCTGGAGCGATGATGTGGGTGCTGCATGAACTCTTCGGACTGGTGGATGAGAAAATGCTCTGCCCGATGAACGAGAAGGAAGGGAGATTCGTGCTGTCTGAGATTATGCAGACGGGCAACTTCGGACAGGGCGACACAAGATACAAATATAAACACTGGTTTAAGTTACGCCATCATATAGCGCATGGCAGCCATCTGTTGCTTCATTATCCTTCAGAAGTGATATGGACACCCATTTGGTTGATATATCATAAGGTATGGAAGTGGAATAAAAAAAGAAAAATAAGACTAATTAGGTAATGAAAAAACTGTTCATTGTAGTAAATCACGACTGGTTCTTCTTGTCACACCGCAAACAAATTGCTGTAGAAGCAAAAAAGGCTGGTTGGGATGTGAATATTGTCGCTTGTGACACAGGTAGATTTGGCGACATTAATGCTCTTGGTTTGAAGACAATCGACATGCCTATTAATGCGACTGGTATGAACCCTGTGGAGGAAATGAAGACCTTTTGGTTTTTGCTGAAACTTTATAGGAAAGAAAAGCCTTACGTTGTACATCATGTAGGTCTAAAGACTATCCTTTGGGGTGGCTTGGCAGCTAAATTAACAAGAATTAAGGGCGTCGTGAATGCTGTTAGCGGTCTTGGTGTGATGTTCTCTGGCGAGAAGCAATCGATAATAGCTAAAGGCGTGTTGGCTGTTTTGCGCTTCTCTCATAATAGGGCTGGAGTAAAGGTCATTTTCCAGAACCATGAAGATGAGGGATTGTTTCTACGACATCATATAACCTCCAAAGAGAATAGTGTATTTATTAAGGGGTCTGGTGTGGACCTCAATGATTTCATCTATGTTCCAGAACCTGATAGTTTTCCTATCAAGGTAATGTTTACTGCCCGCATGGTACGTGAGAAGGGTGTTGTTGTATTGATAGAGGCTGCAGAGATGTTGCGTAAGGAATATGAAGGCAAGGTTGAGTTTTTGTTGTGCGGGAAACTGTCAGATAACCCAAGGGCTATGCAAAAAGATGAGTTGGAAAAACTTTGCGATGGTAAGTACATCCAATGGTTGGGGCACAGGACAGATGTAAAGGAACTGTTGCAGCAGAGTCATATCGTTGCCTTTCCCAGTTATTACCGAGAGGGCGTGCCCAAGTCGCTGATAGAGGCATGTGCTACGGGCAGACCAATTATTACTACTCATTCCATTGGATGTAAAGATACCGTAGATGACGGAGTTAACGGCTTTTTGATCCCCATAAAAGACAGTGAAGCGTTGGCGGAAAAGTTAAGAATCCTAATTGAAAACAAGGACTTGCGCGAGAAAATGGGACGTGCTTCGAGAGAAAAAGCCGAAAGGGAGTTCTCTCTTGATATGGTTGTCAAGAAGCATTTGGAGACATACGATTCGTTGAAATAGGGATTGAAGCCTGACTTTAATGGAAAAGATAGATATTGAGTTGTTTAATCGGGTTCGGGGGGAGGCAGAGTATTCTCCCCGCAGGAGGATGAACTATGACTTGCGAACACAAGCCTCAGACAGGGCGTATGACCCCATTAAGACAGAAGAGTTCTTGTAAATTTTAGGCAAAGGGGATGTTATAACTTAGATAAAATTAAAAAGAAAATATAGACATTATGGAATTAAGCAAGATTACACAGCATGAGGAGGGGAACGACGGGAGAACGATTTACTTGTACTACGACGACCTGGCAGGACTGTACCTAGCATTCGGACTGTCGGCATACTATACGACGATGGTAACAGAACCGTATATGTCGTTTTCGGAAGAGTTGCAGATGCCTGTGGCACTGTTGCGCAGGGAGCATATATTGCAATTGCGTCAGGGACTGGTCAAAAAAGAACACGAACAGAAGCATTTCTATCGCTTTGAGATGCGCCAAACCGTTGGAGAAGAGGGCTATAGCCGTTGGGCTCAGAGTATTCTCGAGAAACATATGAGGATTTATCGGTAGAACGAAAATGATGATTTATGAATAATACAAGTAGTGCGATATTGGTGGGGTTAGTGGCGTTGTTGACATCGGCCATAGTATTTCCATTGGCATTGAAATTTGCCAAGAAGCATGGTATCGTGGATAACCCGAATGCAAGAAAGCTACAGCGTGTGCCTGTACCGGTATTCGGTGGGGTGGTGGTGTACTCGGGTATATTGGTTGGCGGTCTGGTATTGCAGATGATTATGCCGAATACAATGTTGATGTGGGGACTACTGGCCATAACGGTTATGATGATCATCGGAACATGGGATGACATGAAGGACTTGTCGGCCACGTTGCGGTTTGCTATAGAGATATTGCTGGTTGGTAGTTTCATTACTATTACGGGTGTGTATATTGATGACTTGCATGGATTATGGGGCTTCCACGAACTGAGTCCGTGGTTTGGCATACCATTCTCGATATTCACCGGAGTGGGTATCATCAATGCGGTGAACTTGATTGACGGGGTGGACGGGTATTCGTCGGGCTATGGCATGCTGGCTTGTTTCTGCTTTGCAATGGCGTTCTGGTCGTCATGGAGTACGGTGATGGTGTGCATGGCTATTGTGGTCATCGGTGCTCTGTTCCCGTTCTTCTTGCATAATGTTTTTGGTGCAAAGTCGAAGATGTTCATCGGTGACGGCGGCACGCTGATGCTGGGCATGATGATGGTAGTGATGTCGTTCTATGCATTGTCGAATACAGGTAGTTTGGATGCAATGGAAACAAAGGGCATTTGCATTCCTGCCTTCGTGGCTGCGGTGTTGTGCATTCCTGTCTTTGACACATTGCGAGTGATGACACTGCGTATATTGCGAGGCAGGTCACCTTTCAAGCCAGACAAGACGCATCTGCACCACCTGTTTATCGATATGGGCTTCTCGCATTTAGGTGCTGCTATGTTTATCTTGTTCATCAATGCCATGGTGGTGCTGGTATGGGTGCTGACTTGGCAGATGGGCTGGTCGATAGATGCCCAGTTCTATACGGTGGTCATCCTGGGATTCTTGGTAACCTTCGGATTTTATAAGTTCATGAAGGTGCAGCAGAACGGTGGTCATATCGACGAGGAAGGCTACCCGGAAGGTTCTGTGATATGGTTTGCCATGTGCAAGGTGGGCAACTGGACACACCGCGAGAAGAAGCGCTCTTGGGCCATCATGCGGGAACTGATGGATGGCCCGCTGTTAGGGGGGGTAAATTTTAAAGGTAAAGATGTGTGATGACTGAGATATGTTGAACTATTAAGAAAAGGACGTTATGGACGACAAGATAGGTATGAAAGAATATCAATATCATATTTTTAGCCCATATAGGGTTTGCCCGTTGGGAGCACACGTGGATCACCAGCATGGGTTGGTGACAGGTTTTGCGATTGATAAAGGGGTTGATTTGTGGTTTAATGTAACGAACACGAATCGCACGAATGACACGAATAAGTGGCCTGATAGCCATGTGCATCTGGAGTCGAGGACGTTCGAGGGAACGGTGGACTTTGACATCGATGCTCCGAGTCAGGTGAAGGAGCATCATTGGGGCGACTATGCACGGGGTGCCAAGTATGCGCTGCGGAAGCGGTTTGAGTTGAAGCGGGGTATCACTGGCGTCATTCAGGGGTCGCTGCCTGTGGGTGGCCTGTCATCGTCGGCAGCAGTGCTCATTGCCTACGTTATGGCGTTTGCCAAGGCGAATGATATAACCCTCCAGCCGTTTGAAGTGGTGAAGATTGCATCGGAGGCGGAACGAGAGTACATTGGACTGAATAATGGCTTGTTGGATCAGGCTTGTATCGCACTGTCGAAGAAGAACCAGCTGATGTTCTTGGATTGTGACTCGAATGAATACAGATTGATTCCTTTTGGTGGAGTTAAAACGAACACGGATAAAACGGATGAAACGGATAATAAAACATCCGTTCAATCTGAGAAATCCGTGGTCAAATTAAAAACTAATTTGTGTTCAGACCTCCCTTTTGAGATTGGCATCTTCTTCTCAGGACTGACACGTTCGCTGGTAAACTCGGACTATAACCTTCGGGTATATGAGTGCAAGACGGCTGCGTGGAATATGTTGGCATATACGGATCAGCCGTTGAAGACATTTGATAAGACGTTCCTGCGGGATATTCCCAAGGCTACGTTTGAGAAGACGCGGATTGCGATGCCTGCGAGGTTTGCCCGTCGTGCGGAGCACTTTTACTCAGAATACCGTCGTGTACGTCAAGGTGTGACTGCTTGGGAAACGGGGAATCTGAAACTGTTTGGTAAGTTGAGCTTTGACTCTTGTGAGAGTAGCATCCATAATTATGAGTGTGGGAGTCCTGAGCTGATTGCTATCTATGAGATTATGCGGCAGTTGCCGGGAGTCTATGGAGGCCGTTTCTCTGGGGCTGGATTCAAAGGTGCTTGCATCGCCCTTGTTGATCCAGAGTACAAGGATTCTATTCAGGAAGAGCTTACCAAACGCTACTTGGAAGAATTTCCAGAGTACGAGAAGACTTTTCAGGTATTTTGGGTCCGTCCTGACGATGGGGCACGATTTGTATAACGAACACGGATTAAACGGATAATACGGATAATAGTTCATCCGTTCAATCTGAGCAATCCGTGTTCAAAACAAATAAGAAAATATAACTGGCATGTTACTATACGGTGATCTTAGTTATGCAATCAATGGTGCTGCATTCCAGGTTTACAACAAGCTTGGTCACGGCTTCCTTGAAGCAGTGTATCAGGAAGCACTGGAAATAGAATTCCAGAGACGCAATATTCCGTATGAGCGAGAGAAAGAACTAAAGATAACTTACGATGGTGTTGAGTTAAAACAAACTTACAAAGCAGATTTTGTCTGCTATGGAAAGATAATCATAGAACTGAAGGCGGTAAGCGCATTGGATGACGCTCATCGTTCTCAGGTCTATAATTACCTTCATGCCACAGGCTTTAAGCTTGGTTTACTCTACAACTTCGGATGCTCCGATGAACTTGAAAAAGAAAGAATAGTAGTTTAGCGAACACAGATCTTACGGATATACACAGATGTTTTTATATTGATGATAAGTTCTATTTGGTTGAAGACTTTATGAAAGCTAGCTTTCAATCAATCTTCCAACAAAATTAAACCTTTGTTCATAACAAAGCAATCTTTCCCAAGATTGTCATCAATACAAAAAGATAATCCGTTCAATCCGAGTCATCCGTGGTCAAATAAAAAGAAAAATATGAAATGTGTTGTAATAGCGGCGGGGTATGCCACGAGACTTGGGGAGCTGACAAAGAATTTCCCGAAGCCATTGTTGAAGATAGGAGAGAATACCATTTTGGGAAGGATGCTGGACGATATCGACAGGATTCCTGAGATAGATGAGCATATTATCATTACGAACCATAAGTTTGCTCCGATATTTGAAGAGTGGATTAAAGCGAACACAGATCTAACGGATAACACGGATAAAAATCAATCCGTTCAATCTGAACAATCCGTGGTCAGATATATGAAGCCGATTACCGTGGTGGATGACGGGACTGAAACGAATGACACTCGTTTAGGAGCAGTGTGTGACTTGTTGTTTGCAATGGATAAGCTCCACATCGATGATGATTTGTTGGTTGTAGCAGCGGATAATCTGCTGTTCTTCTCATTCCAGGAGTTTGTGGACTTCGCCAAGGAGAAACAGACGAGTTGTATCATGTGCCATGAGCAGCCTTCGATTGAGAAACTACAGCGTACAGGTGTCGTGGAATTGGATGCCAACAATAAGGTACTTGGTATGGAGGAAAAACCACAGGTGCCTAAGAGCCACTGGGCAGTACCTCCATTCTATATCTATCTGAAGAAAGATTTGGACTTGGTTCGCCACTCGGTAGAGAATGGCTGTGGCAAGGATGCTCCAGGTAATCTCGCTCACTATATGGTGGAGCATACCACTATGCATGCTTGGCCCATGAGTGCCGGAAGGTTTGATATAGGTAGCCTGGATACGTATTATGAGGCTCAAAGACTTTATGGAGGCGAACACGAAAGACACGAATCTAACGAATAAAAACTTATTATATGATGAAAATTGCAGTAGCAGGAACCGGCTATGTCGGTATGAGTATCGCCACATTGTTGGCACAGAAGAATCACGTAACAGCTGTTGACGTGATACCTGAGAAGGTGGAGAAAATCAACAAAAAGATTTCGCCTATTCAGGATGAGTATATTGAGAAGTATTTGGCGGAGAAGGAGCTTGACTTGACGGCAACGCTGGATGGTAAGGCTGCCTATAAGGATGCGGACTTCGTGGTTATTGCGGCTCCGACGAACTATGATCCGCAGAAGAATTTCTTCGATACGCATCATATCGAGGATGTGATTGACCTCGTGCTGAGTGTGAATCCCGATGCCGTGATGGTGATTAAGAGTACTATCCCTGTAGGGTATTGCCGTTCGCTGTATGTGAAGTATGCGCTGAAGTTCTTGACTGATCCTGCGTTGAAGGGGAAGAGGTTTAATCTGCTGTTCTCGCCGGAGTTCCTGCGTGAGAGCAAGGCACTGTATGACAACCTTTATCCCTCTCGCATCATCGTAGGCTATCCGAAGATTCTGCCTGCTGATAGGAACAGGAAGTGGGACGAGGAGAATGCTGCCATTACGGCTATTGGTAATCCGAAGGCAGAGGAGAAGGCTAAGATTTTTGCCAACCTCCTCCTCGAAGGTGCCATCGGTCCCTCAAAAGACTCACATGATGCGGTAGCAAATGTTCAATGTTCAATGATCAATGTTCAATGTGAAAAGAACATTCCTTGTCTCCTCATGGGTATGACCGAGGCAGAGGCTGTGAAACTGTTTGCGAATACCTATCTGGCTTTGCGCGTATCTTATTTCAATGAATTGGATACGTATGCAGAGGTGAAAGGATTGGATAGTCAGGCTATCATATCGGGCGTTGGTCTGGATCCTCGTATCGGTACACACTACAATAATCCTTCGTTTGGTTATGGCGGTTACTGTCTGCCCAAGGACACCAAGCAGTTACTGGCTAACTATGCGGATGTGCCTCAGAACATGATGACGGCTATTGTGGAGAGTAACCGCACTCGTAAGGACTTCATTGCTGATGAGGTGCTGCGCAAGGCAGGTTACTATACTGCTAATAGTGACTGGAGTGAGAGCGCAGAGAAGGAAGTGACTATCGGTGTGTTCCGTCTGACGATGAAATCTAATTCTGATAACTTCCGCCAAAGTGCCATCCAAGGCATTATGAAGCGTGTGAAGGCCAAGGGTGCTAATATCATCATCTATGAGCCTACGCTGAAGGATGGTGAAACGTTCTTCGGGTCTCGTGTCGTGAATAACTTGGAAGAATTTAAGAAACAGAGTGATGCCATTATTGCCAATCGCTATGACGAGGCATTGAATGATGTTCAGGAGAAGGTCTATACAAGAGACATTTTCAAGAGAGATTAAAGAACACGAATTGCACGAATAATACGAATTTATGAAGACAATATTAGTTACGGGAAGTGCTGGGTTTATCGGCTCTAACTTGGTGCTACGCTTATTTAAAGAAATGAGCGAGGGTACT
>Ga0256407_10003056_pt1 | contig 30578 bp, 32 predicted proteins | sample RumenRJG_04DNA_FD_193489 | JGI IMG/M metagenome (GOLD analysis project Ga0256407, IMG submission 193489) | Bovine rumen microbial communities from Lethbridge, Alberta, Canada - RJG_04 | ecosystem: Host-associated > Mammals > Digestive system > Stomach > Rumen | place: Canada: Alberta...
TTCCTGTTGCATTTCCCAAACGCTTAAGCTTGCACCTTGTCCTCTTGGACGGGTTTCATCACAGATGACTTGAATATCCTTTCCTTGATTGAATGCAGAACGGAAAACACCTAATGCAGTACCATAATCTACACAGGCAAGTGCTCCTGCATTGCAATGGGTTAAGACTGTATCTCCATCATCAATAAGCTCAGCACCATATTCACCAATAGCTAAGTTAGTGTTTATGTCTTCGCCAGCCATTGCCATTGCTTCATTAAGCATATTGTCCGCTTTCATGACTCTGTCAACTGCCCACATAAGATTGACTGCAGTAGGTCTTGCATTTTTCATTTCTACAGCGACCTTTTCCATATCTTCACCTGCAATCTGAGCAAGAGCCATACCGAAAGCAGCTGAAACACCTATTGCAGGAGCTCCTCGAACAACCATTGTCTTGATTGCATCTATTACTTCCTGATAAGTGCTGCAATAGACATAAGTCAATTCATCAGGCAATTTGGTTTGATCTATAAGCTTTAATTTGTTGTCTTCCCATTCTAAAGTTCTCATAATAATCACATGAAAAATATTAATAATAAAAATAATCGATTAATGAAATAAAAATTGTTAAAATACAATTAAATATTGGTCTTTTTAAAATAAATAGATTATTATAAAAAATTTCATAGAAGAAATAGTTAAAAAACTTAAAAAATAAGTAAAAAAAATAAAATTAGTAAAAAAATTTAATTAGTTAAAAAAGAAATAGGGAATAGAATAATCCCATTAAAATAAATATAATCGCTTAGAAGTGAGACTGAGGGGCATTTCCTAAGTGATGATCTTCATGTTTCTTACCAGGAATTCCATAAGCGTCTGCTCTACATTGAGTGCATGCTCTGAAAACTGGAAGATACTCTTCAACATCACTACGTGCCTTTTCAATCTCTCCACATCCCGGTCTTGGATAATCAGCCATCTTGTTTAATGGAATGAGTGGGAGAACATTCACTAAGTCTGCACCGCATTCTTTTACTGTTTTAGCGATTTCCACAATATGCTCATCATTCAATCCAGGAATAAGAACAATGTTGACTTTTACAACTACACCGAGATCAGTGATTTTCTTGATTCCTTCCAATTGGTTTCTAGAGAGAATTTCAGCTGCTTCAAGTCCTTTGTATGCTTTGCCTTCATAGACGATGAATCCATTGATTTCCTTTAGGATTTCAGGATCCACTGCATTCACTGTAACAGTTACTGTATTTACGCCAAGCTCTGCAATTCTTTCAGCATATTTTGGAAGCAAAAGACCATTTGTACTCATACATTTGATTAAATCCGGCTTAACCTCATTGATTTTTTCAAAGAACTCAAATGTAGCCTCGTTAGCTAATGAATCTCCAGGACCTGCAACACCTACAACAGTGATTGCACTGTCTTTAGTTACATTCAATACATGTTCCACTGCAGCATCTGCATCCATAATGGAACCTGCAACTCCTGGTCTGTCCTCTTCAGTATTAATTGATCTTATACAGAAATTACATCCAATATTACATTTAGGAGCGATTGGTACGTGAACTCTTCCTACCTTATCATGCAATTTTTCATTATAGCATGGATGCACTTTTGTAATGTGTGCAAATTTTGCACCTTTATGACTTCCTCCACAAGTTAAATCTTTTTTAGTCATAGTATTACCTCAACACAATATTTTAATTATTATAATCATTTTAATTAATTTATTCTTTAATTAACTTATCATTAAATTGATAGTCATTCAATTAACTTAATTTTTTCTCCAATTTTAATTTAATCCCACTACAATTTACAAAATTTATTCATTATATTCATTCATTTACGCTTAAACTTATAACTATTGTTATTAACAATATAGTATTTAAAGCTTCCTATTTGTTTCTAACATATACGAACAAACTATTGAAAATTACGAACCGTTTTAAAAAATTAATGAAAAATTGGACAAAAAATTAAAACAACCCTATAAAAAATGAAAATTTAATGATTTAAAAAAATAAATGGATTAAATCTAAAAAGATTTAATCAATCATATGAATTAAATTTAATCCCATGTCTTAGGAGTGTTCAATTCAACAATATATCCTTCAGCCTTTTCAACCCATTCATCCTTAATGAGCTCATCAGTAGCTATAACAGAAACGATATCATCACGGGAAATGTCCTTCATTATCTTGAATCCTTCAGGAACTATTCTGAATATTGCATCATAGATTCTTCGCTTAAGGTTCTCATGAGGGTCATCCACTACCAAATCAGACACTTCATGCTCTCCTTTCATGTGAATGACATATCTGCTTGGCTGATGGACATTTTCTCTACCATTAGTATTCCAAAGGGTTTTTAAGATGTTTGGAAGATAATTTTCATCATCTATCAAGACAACTGTTGTATCATCTTCCGCTTCATAATTTACTTTAGCGACTTCCTTTAAGGTAATGTGCTTGGAAGTCTTTCTCATCTTTATAGCAATGATGAAGCATACCTCATCCGGATTGACATAAGCGCGCATGTCATCAATGGAAGGAGGTAAGACCAAATCCTGCAAGATTTGTCTGATGATCATATCGTAGACTTTTGCTCCTTCAGGGTCATTTGATTCAATATACATATAATCACTCTACTTAAAATAATAAATAAAAATGAAAAGGGGATAAAAATATTTTAAAATTTAAATCCAATCACAAATTATTTATTCATGCCTATTTCCCATACCAGATACAAGCAATGCTGCACCTACTGCACCAATATGCTGTGAGTATTCTGGCACGATAACTTCAATTCCACCTAAAGTTTCACTTACCGCTTCAACAAGTCCTGAAATCAAACTGGTTCCACCTACTTGGATTAAAGGTTCACGAATGTCAATTTCCTGCAATTGCTGTTCATAAACTTGTTCAGATACGGAGTGACATGCAGCAGCTGCTACATCTGCCTTAGATCCTCCAGCAGCAAGAGTGGTAACCAAGTCTTGAATACCGAATACAATACAGTAGGAGTTAAGCATAGCTTTTCTCCAGTCCCCTTGCACTGCAAGTGGACCAAGCTCTGTAATGTCCACATCCAATCTTCTTGAAGTCATGTCCAAGAATCTACCAGATGCACCTGCACAGATACCACCCATGGTGAAGTTGTCCGGAATACCATTGTTTACGGTAATTACCTTGTTGTCCATACCACCGATATCGAGTACGGTAGCTTCACCTTTTTGACAATCAGCCAAGTATACTGCACCTTTTGCGTTTACAGACAATTCCTCTTGGATAAGTTCAGCTCCAAATTCCTGACCCATAGTGAATCTACCGTAACCGGTAGTTCCTATACCATCAACATCATCCCATTTGTAGCCAGTTCCTTCAAATGCCTCTGCAGCTGCAGTTTGAGCAGATGCAATGATGTCTTTTGTGGAAGTCCAACCGGTTCCGATAACCTTGTTGTTTTCCATAAGAACAGCTTTTGTAGTTGTTGAACCTGAGTCAAGTCCAAGGGTAAGTCCTTCTTGCTTTTCACGTGCAAGAATGCTTCTACGTGTAACAGTGGTGGCCAATGCTTCCATACGGATGAATAATTCATCTGCTTTTGTCCTTTCAGTGAAGGAATATGTTACTACCGGAATACGTGTATTGTTCTGGATGAAACGTCTTACTTCGTTTCTGACCAATGCACCTTCTGCACATCTGAAACAGGTAGCAATGAATACTGCATCAGGCTTGCACTTTCCTTCTACAATAGACATGGCTCTTGCAATCATAAGCTTTAAGCTTGAACTTTGAGCAGAGAAACCGAATTTTTCATAAGCTTCATTTATGTAATCCAAATCAATTTCAGGAAGAATAATTTCAGCTCCAAATTTTAAAGCTGCCTTTTCGATTTCCTTTTGGATACCACTGTATTCAGTACCACAGGAAACCAATGCAATCTGTACCATATTATTTTCCTCCTTTATTTGCAATAGGTTCACCTAAAACATCACTTTCTCCTTCCAAGTCTCCCCCGCCTCCAGGCAAGGAATCAAGGAATTCCATGATTTGATTTACCATTAGTCTTGTTCCATCCTCATCATCAGGGTATGTGACTTCCAAGACAGGTATGTCTTTTTTACGTAAACAGAAAATTGATAATTCGTTTGTTCTTGCACATCCTACACAACCAAAACCAAATGGAGCTCCATCAACAATGATTGCTGCTTCTGCTGCATCTATAAGAGGTCCAATAATGGACATTCTTCCTCTGACCCCTGAAGGCACTTCAATAGCTGCATATTTCAATCCATTAATCGGATCTTCTTCTGTAATGTTCATTGGAGGAGAATCAATCTCCGGATCTTTAATCTTTTGTCTTATTTGTTTTTGAAGAGCTAAAGGAGTGTGGCCTTTTCTCTCAATCAAGTCAGCTAGAACCAATGAATTTGGTGGATAAATAGCTACTTTTACCATAATATCATCCTCTTAATATAATCAAGAAAACTTTTTGCAAACAATCCCATTTAAAAAGTTTTCTTATTGTTTATCATCCTCTTTTTTATTTTCTTCTTCTTGTAAAATCTCTTTGAAGTAATCAACAGAAACAGGTTCCTTTTTCTCAATTACAACTTCCTTAGGATTCTTTAAAGCTTCTCCAACATAATCAAGAATCTTAAATTCCTTTTCCATTTGGTGGAAACCTTCTCTTGGTCCGTATCTGTGACCTCTGCATCTTCTTGGGTCACCAGGAGCAAAACCTCTTTCCTTTGTAAAAATTCCATAAGGGTCTAATTTACGGAGTTCACGAATAGCTTCTCTCACATATTCATCTTTTCCACTAATCATAGCCCCATAACAAGTCCATTTGATTGTAATAGGCAAATTCAACATATGGAGGAAGTTCACTACCTCACTTTCACTTACATTTGCCTTTGAACTTAAAATGATCATCCTTGTTGAAACTTCTGGATCCATATCCTCTTTACCTAAATCTGGAGTTATACATAAATTTGCAGGCATAATCATTCCTCCTATTCCTCATCCTCGTATACTTCATGAATATAAAGAGTGCTTCCATCTTTAAGCTTGTTCAAGCCTTCAATGTTTCCAACAACTTCACCGACAACGTTTGTAGCTGAGAAAGGCTCACCGGTAGGTCCGAAATCAGTGGTGTCAATGGTTCTTATACCGACAAGTCCCACATTCTTCTTGGACATGTTTGTTACACCTATCTCTCCAGCTTTCATAAGGTCAGTTGGATTGTTTTCAGGAATAAGTCCCTTGGATTCATCGTTATCACCATTGAACATGAACATGTTCATGTCAGGCACTGCAAAGTAAACCTTCAATGTTCCAACTGGCTTTTCTGCAAGACCAGTGATTTTCTCAAGATACCATCTGGTTCTTGGAGCCTTATCGGTTAACTTGACTTTCAAGAGCTCATCGCTTGCAAGACCAAAGGTAATCACTTCACCAGCTTCTATGATGCCAACAGTGCTTTCAGGCTCTTGGGTCACGACAATTGCATCATCATCCTCATTGCCAGTTCTTACATGAGTGATGCCTAAAGATGCGAGTTTTTCTTCCGCCTCTTTTTGAGTCATCATCATAAGCATGATTCTGTCAGGGTTGCTTCTTACAGTGATGAAATCCCCTTCTTTAGCTATGTCAAACAATTCCATACCTTGCTTGACGGTAGCTAAATTGGTGTGGGTTTCAGCTCTTACTCTGTCTTCTCTATAAATATAAACTCTACCTTTACCGAATCCATCATTTCTCAAGGTAACTGTTCCTCTTTTACGTTCAGTGATCTCTTCCTTCTCCTTAGTTAAACCAGTCAATTCATAGAACCCTACAAATGAGTTGGATTCGAAGCTGACTTCTATCTTGTCATTCCTAATGAGTGAAAACAAGTGTTCAACAGATTTAGGGGAATTGAAGTTAGGTTCAAAAAGAACATAGGTGAACAATTGATTTCCTTCCTCCAAGACTTCATCCAAGTTTGAACCGCCAGTGCTCTCTCTAACTGTACTGCGCTCAATTACAGGTTCAATAGCTAGGATTTCATCATCATCAGTAAGGGAGAACAAAGTTTTTCTTCCACCTATAACCCTTGCAAAGACTCCACGGTCACTGTATTTTGGAACACCGTAAACGTTCTTGTGGTCATCCTTGACAAAGATTATATGAGTGGCATCATTTGAAAATCCAGATAAGCTAATCAGGACCTCATTGTCGAAATATGCAAATTCGTCATGTGAAGGTTCAAAATTAGAGCTTACAGGACCTATAGCCACTTCATTAGATGTTTCCCAACGAACATTATTAGAGATAAACTGAGAATAGTTTTCCTTGAAGAAATCAGTTAAAGGTTGTGATTTTTCAGAAACTTCCAATTCAATGAGAATACTTCCCTTAGGTGTTTTGATCTTATATTTAAGGATATTGCTTTGTATTTCGCTTTCTCCCTTGATAAGACAAACGATACTTCCTTTCTTGTAAGGAGCATTTGAGATTTCAATTGCATCCTTGATGGTAGAACCTTCAGGAATATCCACATCTTCTCCATTAATTTTAATTAGCATAGGCTTGCCTCTTTTTTCAATAAATAATAATTATTATCTAATGTTAAAATTTTAACAATATTATAAAATAAGATAAATTCAATAAGTAAAAAATTAAAAAAAATATCCCTATTTTATAAATTAAATATATGTATATTTTTAATAATATAAAACAGTTTTTAAATAAATTTAGAATAATAAAAATAGTACAATAAATATTAAAAATCCTATTTAAAAAATGGAATAAAAAAAGAGAAAAATAATAAAAAATTTTTAAAAAAAATAGAAAAAAGTAAATTCTATCTATTCATAGAATTTACCTAAGAAATCTTTCATTCTTTGGTTGTCTGATGAGAATACCTCTTCAGGTGATCCCTGCTCTACAATGACTCCACCATCCATGAAAATGATGGTATCAGACACATTACGAGCGAAGTTCATCTCGTGGGTAACAATTACCATTGTCATATGCTCTGCAGCCAAATCCTTGATTACCTGCAAAATCTCACCAGTAAGCTCAGGGTCAAGTGCAGAAGTAGGTTCATCAAAGAACAGAATGTCCGGATTCATACAAAGTGCCCTTGCAATGGATACCCTTTGCTGCTGTCCACCAGAGAGCTCAGAAGGATATGCATCTTCCTTATCTTCAAGACCCATCTTTTTAAGCAAGTCTCTTGCATGAGCGTAAACTTCTTCTTTATCTCTTTTTTGAACCCTTATAGGTGCATTTGCAATATTCTTCATTACAGAATGATGTGGGAACAGATTGAAATTCTGGAACACCAAACCGAAGGTTCCATCAAAATTGATCTCTCCGCTGTCTTCAGTTTCCAAATCTGTAATGCATCTGAGCAATGTAGACTTACCAGATCCAGATGGCCCAATAATGGATAACACTTCTCCCTTTTCAACATTAAAAGAGATATCCTTTAATACTACATTGTCACCAAAACTTTTCTTTAGATTTTTAACTTCCAATAAACTCATGATATCTCTCCCTATGTATCATAATAATCCAATCTCTTTTCAAAGCGTTCCATTATAAATGCCACTAATGCATTGAATACATAATAGAAAACACCTGCAATCAGCAATGCTGAGATGGATGCTTCAGCAGCTGCAATCTGTTTTGCAACTGTGAACATTTCTGGAATTGCAAGAACGAATGAAAGAGAAGTGTCTTTTACCAATGTAATGACCTCATTTGTAATTGAAGGAAGCACAATCTTGATTACTTGTGGCAGGATAATGATAAAGAATGTCTCTAATCTATTATAACCCAATACTTGTGCAGCTTCATACTGACCATTTGGAATGGATTCGATTCCTCCACGGAAGATTTCTGCAAAGTATGCTGCATAGTTAATGGTAAATGCAATGATAACTGCAATCATCCTGAAATCTCTTGAGAGACTCATTCCGAAAATATAGTATGGTCCAAAGAACACCACAATCAATTGCAGCATCAATGGAGTACCTCTCATAATTGAAATATATGCTTTCATAAACCATTGCAATGGCTTAAAGCTACTCATTCTTCCTGCAGCTACAGCTAAACCAAGAGGAATTGAAAATAACAATGTAAGCAAGAATATTTCTATGGAGGTTCCCATACCCCATAATAATTCTTCTAAAATTTTACTCAATAACATTTAAATTCTCCAAACATAAAAAAATAAATTTAAAATTAATCGTTTAACAAATAATCATTAATTAATTAAGTCATATTGCTTAAATCAAATTAATTATTTTTAATTAAATAAATTTAAATAAATTATTCAAAACATCATTGTAAATCAAATAATTTATTTAAATTTAAAAAATAGGAAAAATAATAAAAAAAGTTTATACATAACGAATTATGCATAAACTAAGAATATATCACTTATTTTTGAATAAGAGAACCTGGAACACCAAATTCATCGTATTTTTGTGCGATTTTTGCAACGGTTCCGTCTTCAAACATTTCGTCTAAAGTAGCTTGGATTTGGTCTCTTAATTCTTCATTACCTTTTTTGAAACCTACACCATATTGTTCAGAAGAGATTTCTTCATCTAATATTTTGTATTGGTCACTGCCTTTTTGGCTGATTTGGTATTGAGCTACACCAATATCGATTGCAACTGCGTCACAAGCACCGGATTCTAAGTCCATGAATGCAGTGTTATAATCAGCAATTTGAGTTAAGGAATCAAAGGTGTCTGCTAAAGGTTTTTGATCTCCTTCAAGAGCTGCTAATGCAGAGGAATCTTTTTGGGTTTCTACGATTTTACCTTTTAAGTCATCTAAATCGTCGATACCGGAATCAGTTTTTACAACAATAACTTGTTTGTTGTCAATGTATGGTTCAGACCAGGTGTAATCGTTTTCTCTACCGTTGATGGTAAATCCGTTCCAAATACAGTCGATAGAACCAGAGTCTAATTCACTGTCTTTAGCGTCCCAGTCTATTGGCTGTTTTACTAAAGTCCAGTTATTTCTATCACAAACTTCTTGAGCTAAGTCTAAGTCAAATCCAACATATTCCCCACTGTCATCTTTGTAACCGTATGGAGGGAATTCTGCGTCGAAACCAACAACTAAAGTGCTGTCATCGTTATCAGTAGCTGCTTCATCACCACCTAAGAAATCTAAGAAACCTGCGCTGGAAGCACCGATTAATAAGAAGACTAATAATGCAGCCCCTAATATAATTCCTATTTTTTTATTCATATTTACACCAAATATTTTTAATTTATAATATATTATAAATTAGATAAATAAAAAAATCTAATCTACATAATTATTTAAGAAAATCATATTATATAAAATAGTGTCATTTAATCAAAAAAATATTAAAAATAGAGTCAAAAATGCAAGTTATGACTAATAAAAGCAAAAAATAATAAATAATGTTTAAGTTTTATTAAATTAGAAAATGAATAATTTTTAATAAAAATTATAAAACAATATGATAAAATTTTTTAATAAAAATAGAAATTATAGTAAAAATCTGTTTCATATAATAAAAACAAAAGAAAATGTTTGGAAAAATGAAAATTTTAAAGGGCAATGAATCAAATAAAAAGAAAATAAAGAATAATTACGTTATTATAAGCAAAATAAATAACAATTAATTAAAATAATGAAAAAGTTAAAAAAATAGGATTAAAAAAAATATTAGAAAAAGTTAAAAAAATAGGATTAAAAAAATATTAGAAAAAATTAAAAAAAATTTGAAATTGAAAAAATTAATTTATTCATTCATTTTCAATACAGGATTCTTTTCCTGAGAGAATAAAACTGCTCTTTCATCGCCATGTTCCAAATAAAGAACTTTCTCTTCTATCACATCACCAACAACAGCAACTTCAAATGAATATGGAGTTAAAGTATCAATGATCTCTTGGCAGTTTTCCTCTTTGGCAGTCAATACAAAAGCTGCTCCAGGATAAGCCCTTAACCAATCTTCCCAAGAGACATCAGGATTTCTTGGAATCAAATCAAGGTTAACGCAAGCACCTACACCAGATGCCTCAAGAAGCATCTCTAAAGTGCCTAATGTTCCCGGATTACTGATATCCTTTCCAGCTGTAGGAAGATGCGCTTCTGCAATTTCCTGCATGACCTTTATTTGATCTTGAACCAACTTGTCATCCTTTTCATAGGTAGTGTCCCAATTTAAAGCAAATTGGGGATGTTGCCTTCCATCAGTATCAATAGCTATAAGGACCTTATCACCAACACTCGCACCTGCAGAAGTTATCAATGAATCCTTCTTAGCAATCCCTGCAATAGCCACATCCAATGAATTGAATTCGGAATCAGGGTGAAGGTGTCCACCAACCATAGGGACATTGAACTTCTTGCATCCATCCACAATTCCTTGAAGAAGATCATCATAAATCTCATCATCGAAAATGGACATTGTATTCACCATAGCTATTGGCTTTCCACCCATAGCAGCAATATCATTAACATTTACAAGCACTGAACAATAACCTGCCCAATAAGGATTTACACTCATCAATTGGCCCCAAATCCCATCTGCTGCAAGCAATATAACCTTATTGTTTCCAATGTCAATAGCTGAAGCATCATCTCCAAAATCAAGAAGGACTTCGCCGGAGATATTATAAACTTCACCTAAGGTTTTTGTAACTTTCTCAATGAAATTCTTACGGCTGACTCCTACAAATTCCTGAAGTGATTTAACAAGTTCTTCAAAATCCATCATTACACCTTTAATAATAAAAATAATTTAAAATAATTGAATTGAAATAATAATTGAATTTAAATAATAATTGAATTAAATGATAATTAAATTAAATAATAAAATAATTTTAAGAAAAATATTTAATAAATTAAATCAAAAAGTTAATCCTGTTTGTTTTCATCCTCTGACTGTTCAATAGACTCTCCAAATTCCTCTTCAATATATTCAGCCCATCCATCAGCCTCATCTGCATCTTCATCAACAGACACTTCATCAACAGGCTCTTCTGGAGAAACCTCATTTATATTTTCATCTAAATAAACCTCTTCAACAGGAACATCTTCATAAATGACTTCCTCATCATGATCAACATAGATCTCCTCAACTAAAGGCTCATCGGCAGTTTCTTCAAATGGAACTTCATCATAATAAATGGCATCCTCTTCATCAGGATAGGCCTCATCATCAAGATAAATCTCTTCATCGAAATAGACTTCTTCGTATTCACCAGACCCATGTTCAACTAACAGTTCTTCAAGTTGAGCATCTGAAAGTTCCTCAAAATCATCATCAGTATATTCCTCTTCAAGTGGAGAATCATAATTTTCATCCAAATAAACTTCTTCCCCTTCCTCAAAGGACTCATATTCAAATCCATCAATAAACTCATCCAGATTTTCCACAAGCTCAGGATTCTCATCAACAACCTCATGATAAGAATCAATTACATTATAATCGCAATCCTTCTCTACGAAACTTGGAACGATATCCTTTACCTTCTCAATCACAAGCCCCTTGAAGACATTGAATATTGCATTTTTAAACTCTTCTACAGAATTGGCTTCCTCATCAAAAGGCATTTCAAAAGTGTCCTTTGACATGAATATTTCCTCATTGATGTATTGGCCGACAATATCATCAAAACCGGAAGCGACTTCAATGAATATTGATTTTTCATTGACAAAACCGTTTTCAACAACCTTATCCAAATCTCCATCAATGATACCAATGATTGGGATATTGAATCTGTACAAAATGTCAGAAGCGACCAATGAAGTGTCATCACCAATTGTAACAACCAAGTCAAAGTCCTTGAATTTATAAATGTCATAAGCGGCATGATCCACATAAGCCACTTTAAATGAATACTCATCCTCAGAAATTTCACCGGAATAAAGATTTCTTTCAGTATCCTTTACATAAATATCATTATGAGACAATATCCTCGGATTAACGTCCTCAGATTTTCTTAGCAATCCTGTTTTCACAATAATCCTTTCCAAATCAACTGGCCCTAATTTTTCCAGACCATGATATTTTATGGTACCGTTGATAATGTCTACAATCATTCCATCACGTGCAATCAGGACAATTGAATCTGCATTGGAATATCCAACAACAATTCCATTAATGAAGATATTCTCATCAGGGCTTACACCATGAATCTTACGGTAAGTGTAATGGCTGGTTTCATAATCATCATAGGATTGCAATAAGTTTTCAATGGATTTTTCATCTTCGCTTTCCTGATTGTTTGAGAAATAGTCTGAAACAACTTCTTCAGGTGTGACTTCAATTAAATCCAAAGCTGCCTTTAAGCCATCAAACAATTCTTCAAAGCTAAATGAAAGAGATTCAAGCATGTTCTTATCGCCTAAGCCTAAACGTGCCCTTTTGCTCTTTTTGCTTTTAGCCAATTGTTCGTTTAAAACCACATTCCAGCTGATGATTGCACCATCTTCCTCCCCAGGTCTTTCTATCTGAATAACCGGAATGCTTGATTCATACAATGGCTTATGATTGGTAGCCAAGAAATCCTCATTGGAAATCTGTTTGAAATAATGAGTAAACACTTTATACCCAAAAACACGTCCAGTTTCAGGGGATTTTCCATAATTCAATAGGAAAATGACATCAGCATGTTCCCTGTTGAACAACTCCAATGATTGACTAGGCAATAATTTTAATGATATGTCAATGACATCCTCCAATCCAGCATCAATAACTGCTGTTCTGCCCATTGTTCCTCCTAAACGACAACTGACATTACCAAAATTAGATAGGATATCAATAATCTTTTCGGCCCATCCGGAATCAACTATTCCTGGACCATGTACTACAACACCAATTTCCATATTCACACCAAATACAGTTTAATAGGTTTTTATTCTTCTTTTAAAAACTTTAGACCCGCATATTTCACAATCATCGAAAGGATAATCTGCATCAAACTCCTTCTTGCATCCTTCACATGTTTTAACCCAATTGTATATTCCCTTTATCCCTTCAGTAATTATGCTGCCATATGGAATATCAATGATTTTCAAAACATTCTGCATTGAATAATCATCGGTTAAAACCTTAATGTTTTCATTCTCTTCCTTCAAGTCTAAAGCTAGAGCCAATAACTTTTTATCCGCTTCGGATAAACGCAAGTCATCTCCAGATTTGGAGATTATTTCATTCAATTCTTTAATAAACTCTTCTTTTGGCTCTTTTATTATTATTTTTCCTTCTTCAATAGCTTGATCTAACAATATCTTGGATTTCAAGTCCTTAACTTCATCAGTTATCTCAGAAACAGTGAAGTTAAATTGGCTTTTTGGTTCAAAGCCATTGATAAATGCAGATGCATCCAAGATATAAAATAAATCATTCATGATAAATATATTTATATTTTATATAAATAAACTTAATGATACTAATTTATGAAACTTTAACCTATGAAACTGCAATATGGACATTGAAGTTTAATGAAAAATTCAATAAATTATAAAAAATATTTTATATGAAATTAATAAAAATTAATATGAAATATATCAATTTAAAAAAAACTAAGGAATTTTATTAAAAATAATTAAACGGAAGTAATCTTATGAAAAGCGAAACTATGGAATTGCATAAAAAGAAAGCACCAATAAAAGTATCCTGTGGTGTAATCACTCTCAGTGATAGATTTTCCAATGACAAGGAAGGGGAAGAAAAGGACTTATCTGGAAAATACTTAAAAGAGGAATTGGCTAAAAAATATGACGTTGATGCTTACGCAATTATTCCTGATGAAATGGACACCTTAAGAAACACTATTGAGGAAATGATTGATAACGGAATAGAAGTTATCATTACAACTGGTGGAACAGGACTTGAATCAAGGGACATCACCATTGAAACAATAGAACCTCTCTTTGAAAAGGAAATCAAGGGATTTGGAGAAATATTCAGAGCCATTTCCTATGAGGAATTAGGAGCAGGATCACTATTGTCAAGAGCAACTGCAGGAATCTATAGAAAAACCATGATATTTGCAATGCCTGGCTCTCCAAATGCAGTGAAGACTGGTCTTGGAATCATAATTGATGAACTAGGTCACTTGAAAAAGCATGCCACAAAATAAGATTTAAATATTTAATAATTTTTTAAAAAAAAAAGTTGAAAATAAGTTTAAATAATATTTTTTTAAAATAAGTAAAAAATTAGTTTCCAAAAGAAATAGATTATCTATTTCTTAATGGAATCACTATTAAAAACAATAAAGACAATAATAAGACACCAATAGGATTTCCAGCTTTAGGGCTTAAATCTGAGCTATTTTGAGAACCTCCAGCAGAATTTGATGCCATTTCACCATTCATGCCCTTTGCACTTGAAATATCGAATCCAGCAGATAATGCTGTAAATTCTCCATCAAATTCCCCATCGAATTCTTCTTCAAATGATTCATCTTCATCATCCAAATCTTCATCAGAATCATCATCATTATCTTCATCGCCTAAATCATCATCCGAATCATCCTCACCATCATTATCTTCATCGTCTAAATCATCATCATTGTCATCGTCATCGCCATCATCATCAAGGTCAAAATCGTCTTCATTATCTTCATCGAAATCATCGCCATCAGAAAGAAGACCATCATCAGTTCCTGCACAAACAGAACCAATGGCTACGATTAGAACTATCAATGTAACAACCATTAAATTAATTATCTTCATATTGACACCAGAATAAGTTTTACTAATTTCAATTATATCTCTATCAATTTTAGAATATATACTTAATTAGATTAACATATGAAGATTAAAAAGATAAAAAAGAAATGAAAATGATTGAAAAAGAATGAAATAAAAAATAAAATAAAAAAATAAAAAAATAGATTAAAATCTATAATGAAAAAACAATCATTATTTAAAATTAATTATTCAAAAAATTCGCTTACGGAAATTAATGGTTCAAGAGTGATTCCTTCATTTGCAAAGGTCTCCATTGCACCTTCTTCCCTGTCAACAACAACAAATGCTTTTTTAACTACTCCACCATTATCAAGTATTGCATTTATTGCTTTTAATAAAGATCCGCCAGTAGTGGTAACATCTTCAACAAGGATTACATTGTCACCCTCAATCAAATTTCCTTCAATCAATTTGGAAGTTCCGTAACCTTTTTTCTCTTTTCTAATCATTAAGAGAGGTTTTCCTGATTCAAGTGAAACAGCAGTTGCTATAGGAACAGCACCTAATGCAGGGCCTGCAATCTTATCAATGTCATCATCAATCTCCTCATTGATTAATTTAGCTATTGTTGACAATATTTCCGGTTCGGTAATGGCTCTTTTCATATTGACATAATAATTGCTTTTCTTACCGGAAGCAAGAGTGAAATCACCTTCTTCAAATACCTTATTTTCCTTTAATATTTCAATCAAATACTCTTTTGTAACCATTGTACTCACAACTATGTAAAAATGACTTATAATTGACTTTTCAAATCTTCAATTTCATCTTCCATTTGAGCGAGGTCTTCATCAAAAACATCTTTCAAAATAATCTTGTCCCCAATTTTATTAATCATATCGAAAGGAATGACCAATTCACTTTTACTGATGTTTAAAGATTCTTGAATTCCTCCTTTAGATACGATAATGGATTCTATGGCATTATCATCAAGGTCAACGTCAACATCAACAACTTTTCCCATACTAATTATGTCATTGCCTAAAACCTCTTTACCGACTAATTCCTTAACTATTCTCATAAAAACTCTCTCCGAAAATAAGTTCGATAATTATTCTAATTGAAAAATTTCTTATTATAAACAATATTCTTTTTATTTAAATCAATTAATAAATATTTTGAAAAATTAAATGAAAACAAGCTAAAAACAAGAACAAATGATAAAAAATATAAAATTCATCTAAAAATAGTAAAAAAAGTAAAATCAATGCAAATAAAAACTATAAATAAAATAAAAAAGAGAATAAAATAAAAAAGAATGAAAAATAAAAAAATAAAAAAAGAATAAAAATAAGGATTAAATTAATCCTCACTATTCCATTTTAATGCGCCATACACAACACAAATAAGTGTAATTAAAATTATTAAAACATATGCTCCCCAAATCCAAGGATCTTCAATTCCTAAAACCATCATAATATCACCTATTCTTTAGAAATCCCCTCAAAGGATTTGTTAAGGACTTTTTCATCAATTGGTTGTGTAAGCAAACTTACTACAATGGTAAATATTGCTGAAACAGGTATAGCAAAAATCATTACATCAATTGTATACCAAGGCATGGTATTGATTAACATGTCTACACCGAATATGAGTTTACAAATACCGAGACCTGTTGCAGTTTTCTTAAATACAAATACAAGCAAGAATAAACTTGTTAATGTACCGGATAAAAGTCCTGCAATTGCACCTTGTTTAGTAGTACGTTTCCAGAATAAAGCAGCACAATAAACAGGCAAGAATGCTGCTGCACATAATCCCATGAACAATGAAGTACCAAGTGCTACAATACTGCCCGGCAATGCTAAACCAATTACCAATGAAAGAATAACTGCTATTAAAATACCTGCTTGGCTAACTGAAATAAATCCAATTTTACTTTCTTCTACAGCCGCGCCGCTTTTGTTAATTTCCTCTGCAGTATATTCATCAGAGCCACCTCTGTTTCTAATTGCATCCACAATATCGTGACCTAATGCAGTTCCTTGAGTGTGATACTGTGAACTTAAAGTGGACATGGCTGCCGCAAGCAATGACAATAGGAAAATGTATACGAACCATTCAGGAAGTGCTGTAGAAATGAATGTTGGAATGATTGAATCCATGTTTCCTCCAACATAATCAATTGCAATCTGTCCGAAATTCTGATAGAAATATACATTAGATAATGAACCTACAATATAAGCGGTACAAGTCATTACAGCAATGAAGATAGCACCGATTAAAAGTGATCTGTGTAACTCTTTGTTGGATTTTACAGTCATGAATCTTACTGCAAGCTGTGGTTGAGCCAATGCACCGATACCTACACCCATAATGGTTGTAGTTACAAGAGACCACCAGAATGGACTTCCAAGTGTTGGGAAACTTGTCCAACCTGTACCACCTTCTGCGATAGCATCAGGAGGATAAAGAGGAGCCATATTGGTTAATGCGGTATTCGCTTCAGTAACACCACCTAATACCCAGTAAATGAATACAAGTAAGATTATCATACCGACAAACATGATTGTTCCTTGCAATGCATCGGTATACATAACACCTTTCAATCCACCAAACAATACGTAAGCACAGATAACAACTGCAAGCACTAAAAGCGCTAAATTAAAGTCAAGCATTAAAGAACTTTCCATAAATCTTGCTGCACCAATAAGAACCACTGCCGCATAAATCGGCATAGCACAGAAGATTAAAATTCCACTAAAGTACTGTATGAATTTACTATTGAATCTACGGCCTAAAAACTCTGGGAATGTGAGAGATCCAAGATTTTTACCCATTCTACGAGTTCTTTTACCAAAGAATACGAATGCGATGAAAACACCTACGAAGATGTTCAAGAATACAAGCCATAGTATACCCATACCATACTTACCTGCAACTCCTCCAAAACCGACAATAGCTGCAGTGGAAATAAAAGTAGCCCCATAACTCAATGCCATGATATATGGGTGAGTTTCCCTACCTGCAATCATAAAGTCTTCAGAGGAATTAGTTCTCTTCCAAGCAAGGTATCCTACATACCCTACCATAAGAAAATAAACGATAAAAACTATTCCTAATAAAAAATAATTCATTCAAAAACCTCTAAATAAAGATTAATATTAAAAAAATAATTTAATAATAATTACACATTAATTTTTAATGAATATTATATATAAATGTTTTTTAAAACTGTAAATAATACTTTAAAAACTTTTTTGAACTTAATTAAGTTAATAAATTGCCAAAATATGACTAATGGAAAAATAAAAACTAAAATGTGTAGAAATGAACAAAAAATATACATTTAAAACCTCTAAAAGACTTTTTAAAATAGTAACTATATTAATGATTAAAAATAAAATAAGTAATGTTATTAAATTATAAGTTTATGAACTATTTTATAAAAAATTTTAAATTTATAATATTAACTAAATTATTACTCAAAAGACATATTGAATCATTGGAGAAATTATATGATTTGGAATGAAAATGCAGAATGTATGGGAAGGGAAGAGAAAGAAGAAATGCAGCTTGCCCTATTCCAACAACAAGTAAAGAGAGTTTATGAAAATGTACCCTTCTACAAGAAAAAGTTTGATGAAGCGGGATTCCATCCGGAGGACTTGAAAACTCTTGATGACATTAGCAAAATACCATTTACCACCAAAGCAGATTTAAGGGAAGCTTACCCATTCGGCTTATTTGCGGTGCCAGATGATGAGATCATAGAAATCCACAGTACTTCTGGAACCACTGGAACCCCTGTTGTATCCGGATACACACAAAAGGACATTGACATTTGGGGAGAATGTACTGCAAGAGCTATTGCTATGGCTGGAGGAGACAAAAACTCAAAAATCCAAAATTCATACGGATACGGATTATTTACAGGAGGTTTTGGAATCGACCACGGTGCAAAGGCAATGGGTGCAACTGTTATACCAATGTCTTCAGGAAACACTGCAAGACAATTGAAGATTATGGAAGACTTCCAAAGCGATATCCTAACATGCACTCCTTCCTATGCAATGTATTTAGCAGAATCCCTTGAAAAAGAAGGATTCAATGCAGAAAGCATCAGTTTGCATGCAGGAATTTTCGGAGCTGAGATGTGGACTGAAGAAATGAGACATAGCTTAGAGGAAAAACTTGGAATTACTGCACATAACATTTACGGATTAACTGAATTGATGGGACCGGGAGTATCTACAGAATGTGAATACCAAACAGGATTACATATACAAGAAGATCATTTCTATCCAGAAATCATCGACTCCGAAACTGGAGAAACCCTTGAAGATGGGCAAAAAGGGGAATTGGTCTTAACCAACCTTACAAGAGAAGGAATGCCTGTTATCAGATTCAGAACAAAAGACATCACTGCACTTAGAAGAGATAAATGTCCTTGTGGAAGAACCACTGTTAGAATGGACAGAATCACTGGTAGAAGCGATGACATGTTAAAGATTAAGGGAGTGATGGTCTACCCATCTCAAATCGAAGCGGCCATCTTGCAAATTGAAGGATTAACTGCAAACTATCAAATTCATGTATCCAGACCAAAAACACTTGATGAAATTGAAGTGAAAGTTGAAACTTCCCCTGAAGTGTTCTCTGATGAAATGAAGAAGATTGAAGAATTTGAAAGAAGAATTGCTAAGAAAATCCAAAGCGCTATTGGAATTAGCGTAGATGTAACTTTAGTAGAACCTGAATCCTTGCCAAGAAGTGAAGGAAAAGCTATTAGAGTGATTGATGAGAGGAACTTTGATTAGTTGAACTTTAATAAATATATTTTATATCAATTATTAAGAAAGTGATAATATGAGTGTAAAACAACTTTCCGTATTTCTTGAAAACAAAGAAGGAAAATTAAAAAAAGCTGTTAATGCAATGTCACAGGCAGGAGTGAACATTAGAGCTCTTTCCATTGCAGACAGTTCCAAATATGGAATTTTAAGATTAATCGTTTCAGACAATGAAGTGGCAATCAAAGCTTTAAAAGAAGAAAAATTCACAGTCAAAGAAACTGATGTAATTGTTGTAGGGGTTAAAGACGAACCTAACGGCCTTAACACCATGCTTGAAATCCTTGAAAAGGAAAGCATAAATGTTGAATACCTATATGCATTCGTAAGCTCTAAAACAGATGAAGCTATTGTTGTCGTTAAAATCGAAAACTATGAAGACGGTGTAAAAGCATTGAAAGATGCAGATGCCAACCTATTATCCAAAGAAGATTTAGCCGAATTGTAAATCTTCTTATTTTCTCTTTTTTTAAAACTTTACTTTTTTAATTTTGCTATTTTCAGATTTTTTTATTATTTGTTTTTTATTTGCATATCTTTATCCTTTAATTGTTTTTTCTTGATTAATTTAAAAAAATTAATAATATGAAAATAAGATAAAAATAGCCTAATAAAATAAAAATAAGAAAAAAACAAACAAATAAAATAAAAATAAGAAAAAAACAAACAAATAAAATAAAAATAAGAAAAAATATAACTAAAAAGGACAAAATAAGAAAAAAACAAACAAATAAAATAAAAATAAGAAAAAATATAACTAAAAAGGACAAAATAAGTAAAAATAGTTTAATAGAAAAATAAAAAAATATTCTATTAATAAAAAATTAAAATTCTTTAAGCAATTCAACGATTTCCTCTCTGCCATATCCTAATTTAACAAGAATAGCTTTGAGACTGTCAGAATCATCCCATTTAACTTCTTTCCATGCTTTAAAATCGTTTCTGATAATTGCATTGATTACTAATTGCATAGTAATGAAGTCATCACTTTCAACTACCATTAAAGCATCTTTTTTATTGAACTTTCCATCCGGATCCACTAAATCGTATTTACCGGTTTCTGAATCTAATTTCATTATTGCACTGTCAATTTTAAAAGGCATTTTAACACCACATAAAATAAATAAGAAAGAAAATGGAGAAAATCTCCATTAATAAACTTCTAAAAAATCTAAATATTTGCTATATGATCATTTAATGATTTAACTTTTAATTCATTCTCTTTAACAGCTTCAATAGCATTTAATGCTGCTCTTGCTCCTGCTAAAGTTGTCACATAAGGAATTCCAAGTTCAATAGCTAAACGTCTAATGGTATAACCATCTTTGGAAGCCTGTTCACCATGAGGAGTGTTTATGATCATATCAATCTTACCGTCTAAAATAGCTTCCTTGATGTTAGGGGTTCCTTGGGAAACTTTCTTAATTCTTGTAATAGGAACATCAAATATGGCATTAGCTGTACCTTTTGTAGCAAATATATTGAATCCTAAAGCATGAGCTTTTTCAGCTATTGGTTGGATCTTCTTTTGGTCCTGTTCCCTTACACTAATCAAAAGATTTCCTTCCTTAGGCAAGTCCATACCTGCTGAAAGCTGTGATTTATAGAAAGCAAGACCGAAGTTCTCGTCTATACCAATACTTTCACCAGTGGATTTCATTTCAGGACCTAAGATACTGTCGGATTCGGTTAATTTCAAGAATGGGAAAACAGATTCCTTAACAGCTACGTGATTAATCTTAATCTCTTTGGTTAAATTAAGGTCTTTGAGTTTTGCACCCATCATCAATGAGGTTGCAACTTTTGCAAGAGGAACACCAATAGCTTTACTTACAAATGGAACTGTTCTACTTGCTCTTGGGTTAGCTTCAATGATGTAAACTTTCTCTTCATCTAATTTAACTGCATATTGAATGTTCATCAATCCAATAACATCTAATTCTAAAGCTAATTTTCTTGTATTTTCCCTAATGACTTCAAGCAAATGTTCTGGAATTGTTTGAGGAGGTATTACACATGCAGAGTCTCCAGAGTGAACACCTGCTTCCTCGATGTGTTCCATAATACCTGCAATGAATACATCTTCACCATCACATAAGAGGTCAACATCAAGTTCAACAGCATCTTCCAAGAACTTGTCTACAAGAATAGGGTGCTCTGGGGAAACCTTTACAGCTTCCTTCATATACTCTTCAAGTTCTTCTATACAGTAAACGATTTCCATTGCTCTTCCACCGATAACATATGATGGACGAACAAGAACTGGGAATCCAATTCTTTCAGCTGCTTCTCTTGCTTCATCAAAGGAATTAGCCAATCCATAAGGAGCTTGACGAATATTCAAATCGTTAAGCACTTCGGTGAATCTTTCTCTGTCTTCCACTCTGTCAATGCTTTCATATGGAGTACCGAAGATTTTGACTCCTGCTTTTGCAAGAGGGACAGATAGGTTAATTGAAGTTTGACCACCGAATTGAACGATTACACCTTCAGGTTCAACTTGTTCAATGATTCCCATAATGTCTTCAAAGGTTAATGGTTCGAAGAACAGTTCATCTGAAATGTCATAATCAGTACTTACAGTTTCAGGGTTGTTGTTTACAAGGATAGTTTCAATTCCTTGATCTTTTAATGCGAGAGAGGAGTGTACACAACAGTAATCGAACTCAATACCTTGTCCAATTCTAATTGGACCTGCACCAATAATCAAGATTTTCTTGTTATCTGTTTTAATGAGTTCATTACCTTTGTCATAACTACTGTAATAATATGGAGTTTTTGCTTCAAACTCTGCTGCACAGGTATCTACCATCTTATAGGATGGCTTGATGTCAAACTTATCAAGAAGTGCTTTTACATCTTCTTCTTTAATTCCTGCGAGTTTTGCAAGAGTGAAGTTAGAGAATCCTAATTTTTTAGCCTTAAGCAAGAATTTTTCATCTTCAAGTGCTTCTTTTGTTACTTGCTTTTCAAACTCTACTATGTTTTCGATTTTGTATAAGAAGAATGCATCCATTTTGGAAAGTTCTGCAAGTTCTTCTACACTTCTTCCATCTTTTATAGCGGAGTACATGTGGAATAATCTTTCATCAGTAGGATTTGCTAAATTATCTTCAGTGTATTCTAAATATTCAAATCCATGCAATCCAATGTCTAAGGAACGAATAGCCTTTTGAATAGCTTCCTCATAGGTTCTACCAATAGCCATTACTTCCCCGGTCGCTTTCATTTGAACTCCGATTTTTCTGTCAATTCCTTTGAACTTGTCAAATGGCCATCTTGGGATTTTCACTACGATATAATCGATGGATGGTTCAAAGGAAGCAGGAGTTTCCTTGGTAATGTCATTTCTGATTTCATCTAAAGTGAGTCCAAGTGCAACTTTTGAAGAGATCTTTGCAATTGGGTAACCTGTTGCCTTAGATGCAAGTGCACTACTTCTACTTACACGAGGGTTTACTTCAATGATCTTATATTCATTGGTTTCAGGGTTTAAAGCGAATTGGATGTTACATCCACCATTAATTCCCAAGTTTCTAATAATCTTGATGGAAGCGTCCCTTAATCTTTGGCATACTTCATCATTAAGGTTTTGAATAGGAGCAACTACAATACTGTCTCCGGTATGTATACCCATTGGGTCCACATTTTCCATGTTACATACAATGATACAGGTATCGTTCTTATCCCTCATTACCTCAAATTCGATTTCTTTCCATCCAAGAACGGATTCATCGATTAAAACTTGGTTAATGTAACTCATGTCAAGACCATGAGTTGTAACTTCGATAAGCTCTTCCTTATTATGAGCCACTCCACCACCAGTACCACCCAAGGTGAATGCAGGACGTACAATTACAGGATAACCGATTTCCTCAACAGCCTCTAAAGCCTCTTCAACAGATTCCACAGCATGACATTTAGGAATAGGTTCATCTAACCTATCCATAAAGTTCGCAAACAGGTCTCTGTCTTCCACATCTGCAATGGTTTGAACATCAGAACCAATGACCTTAATGCCTTCCAATAGTCCTAATTTTCCAAGTTCAGTTGCAATGTTTAAACCGGTTTGTCCACCCATAGTAGGCAAAATAGCATCAATATTCTCTTTTTCAATAATCTGAGCAACAAGTTCTGCGGTTAACGGTTCAGTATAAATAGTATCTGCCATATCCATATCAGTTTGAATGGTAGCAGGATTACTGTTTACAAGAACAGTTTCCAATCCCTCTTCTCTAAGTGATTTACAAGCTTGAGAACCAGAGTAGTCAAACTCAGCAGCCTGACCAATCTGAATAGGCCCAGAACCAATTATAAGCACTTTTTTAATATCCTCATCAACAGGCATATTATCCTCTCTCAATCCACATTAAAGTAATAATTTTATAATTTTTAAAATTTTAATAATTTAATAATCAATTAAATATAATCAATTAAATACAATGAAATTCAAATCCTAGTACTCCTTAATCATTTTTCCAAACTCTTCAAACAAGACTCTTGTATCATTTGGACCAGGACCAGATTCTGGATGGTATTGGATAGTTCTTAAAGGCAATTCCTTATGCAAGAATCCTTCAGGAGTACCATCGTTCAAGTTAATTTGGGTCAATTCCAAATCAGTGCCCTTTAATGAATCCGGATCTACAGCAAATCCATGATTTTGAGAAGTGATGAACACTTTTCCAGTTTGCAAGTCCTTTACTGGTTGGTTTGCTCCCCTGTGACCAAATTTCATTTTATAAGTGGTAGCACCAAATGTCTTTGCAATTACATGCTGACCCATACAAATACCAAACACTGGGAACTTGTTAATTAATTTACCCACATTTGCAATTGTGTCAGTCAATCTTTCTGGGTTTCCAGGACCTGGAGATACCATAAGTCCATTTACACCATAATCCAAAATGGTTTGATAATCAGTATCGTAAGGGAATAAAGCAACACCAATATCATTTTCCAAGAAACAATTAATGATATTCTTTTTAACACCACAATCAAGAATAGCTACAGTTTTATCAAAGTCTCCGAAAGTCTTTACTTCAGGAGTTGACACTAAAGGAACCAAGTCTAAATCAATAATGCTTTTATGCTCTTGAGCACGAGCCACAAGTTCATCATCATCAATTTCTTCAGTCGCTAATGCCGCTTTAAGAGAACCTTTTTCACGAATCTTCAAAGTTAAGTCTCTTGTGTCGATATCTTCAATTCCAGGTACTTTAAACTCTTTTAAAAAGTCATCTAAAGTCTTTTTAGTACCGAAATTGGATAATTTTTTACAAGCTTCTCTTACTACAAAACCTTCAACCTGTACCTTATCGGATTGATACCATTCCTCACTGACTCCATAGTTACCTTCCAAAGGATAAGTGGACATTAATATTTGTCCTTTGAAAGACGGGTCAGTAAGCGCTTCGGTATAACCAGACATACCGGTTGAGAAAGCAAGCTCACCTACAGTTACTGTTTCATAACCAAAGGCTTCACCTTTTAGAACAGTTCCATCTTCTAAAGCTAATTTTGCTTCATTTCCCATATTTTCACCATTTTATTCATTGTATTTAATCTAAAATAATCATCAAATTAAATAGCAATCTAAAGTATTTTCCATAAAAAATGATACTTTTTGCTAAATTAATTTACCTTAATTATTTATGTAATTTATTTAATTTAAACTATTCTATAAATCCGATTTTTATAAAAAAATCTTATGAAAAATTCATAGAATTTAATCAAATTTCAACTAAATATTACATTATAATATAATATCTATTATACAAAATATTTTAAGTTATCTATTGAAAAAATAAATTTTAAAAAAATAGTTTAAGAATAGTTTAATTGTTAATAAAAAATAACTGATTTTTAATAAAGATTGAACAAGAATCAATAAAAAAATAAAAAATAAAAAACAAAACTTTTGAGTTAAACTTAAAATTAAACTTTGAGTAAATTTGAGTTAAATCTTGAGTAGAAATCAGCGTTCCTCAGTAGAACATCTATCAAATTTCATTTGCTTTGAAATCTCTTTTTTACGTTTTTGGGAAATTTCAGCATTCATTTGATTCATGAAATTGTCAAATTTTTCAGACCCCCTAGAATCATTATCATTTCCATCCAAATAATCCTTTTCATTTGATTTGATGAAATCTGATTTGTTTAGATTAGATTTGATCATGGAATGTCTTACAACCAATTCATCATAGAACCATCTGACTGCAAATCCATCAGAACTGCTTAAAGAGATTAAATGCTTGGTATAGCCATTTTTTGAATAAACAATTACTATAGAAGAATATAATGAAGACAAATCAGACTTATTAAGTTTCAAGTCAATGATTTCGCTATAAAAAATCTTAAGGGAACCCATGGATTTACGTTGAAGCAATGATTTCTTTTTCAATAAGATATGATTCTCTTCAAGTGAGGTTTCAGAGATGATGTTTGAACTCATGCAGGATTTGGAAAAAGCTTGAAAGTTCAAAGTTTGCCCATCATCTTTAGAGCTTAATCTCTTTTGTGAAAAAGAAAAATTAAGAAGATATCTAGAATCTGGAGAGTAATTAGAATTATTTTTTTCCATAATATCACAAAGAATAAAAACTATTAAATTAATCATTAAAATGAAATATTAAATTGAAGTATTAATTTTCCCCTCTAAAAAGTACAATAAAATTATGTAAATCACCATTGACCCAAAATAGCAGATAACATCAATAATGTCAAATATTGCTCCTGCTTTAATGTACAATGCCACATATTCCCATACAAATGAAGCTAAGATAGTCACGATAATTATTAGCCATACATTAGTCAACTTATAAGGGTAAATTAGATTTAAAAAGCTTAATAACACAACAATAGCTAAAAAATCATTGAAATAAAACATGAAAAACCAATTGATTTCATGCAAGAAATGATTGTTCAATAAGTAAAGGGACAACCCTACGATCAAAATAATGAGATTATATATTCTAAATCTTTCATTATTTTTCTCAAATGAAAATCTTTTTAATAAATTATCTAAATTAAACATTCAAATCAAATAGATCATGAAAGTAAATCAAACTTTTTAATTAATCAAAAGTCATTATAAAAATAGCCACCAATAAAACAATAACCATTAGAATAATCAATAAAGAAGTGTTATTTAATGAAATGGATTTATAAAACCCATTAACGCTTCCTTGATTATCATATCCATTATCGTATTCCTTTTGATTAAAATCACCTTGGTAATCACCATTATCTGTTTCTATAATCTGAGTATCCTTTACTTCATAATCTTCAATATCAATAATGCCATCAGCCATATTATCACATTATGCATTTCATAAAAATATCTTTATATACTATACCAATACATTGTTCTATTTTCACTAATTAAAAATTTAAAATCTTTTTTTAATTTCACTAATTAAAAATTTATAAATCTTTTTATAAATAATTGTTCTTAATTATAATTATAGATATCTATAAAAATAATTAAAATAATAATTAAATTATATTTAGTTTATGACAATTTAAAGCTGAAGGTGAAACAATGAACCAATTTTGTCCAAAGTGTGGGGCAAAACTTTATGATATCAACGCTAAGTTTTGCAGCCAATGCGGAGCTAATTTAAGTGAAAAGAAGGAAATCAACCCTAAGGACTTACCTGAAGAGCGAATTGACTTAAGGGAAGGCATGACCAATAGAAATACTGGAATGTGGAAATCAACCAAATGGGGAAGGCGAAAGAAAAAACCAGTGAATTGGGATATGGAAAAATAGTTTTTATTTATTGCTCAGTAAAAAAAAAATTAAAATTATACAAAAATTAATTAAAACTGATGATTATTGGAGATTACAAAATGAAAACAAAAGAGGAAATTGGAGAAAAAATTGAAGTATTAAATGATAAGATTGCAGGGTTAAGAGCTGAAGAAGATAATCTAACAAATGAACTTAAGGTAATCCTTGCAGGATCCGAATTGCAATCAATCATGTTAACAAGCACTTTAGTTAGCTCTGAAAGCCAAGTTCGTGACTTGCTTGAAAAATTTGAACAAAGGGCAGAGGAACTAAATGAAAAATATGAAGAAGCATCCATTGCAGGAAATGCAGAAATGAAAAACCAAATTCATGCTATGATTTGGACAAATGACATTAGATTAGACACCATCAAATGGGTTCTTGAAGAAGATGAAGAAGAAATCTAATTAAAAATTTTATATTAAAAAGTTTATATTCAAAAGGTTATATTTGAATATTTATTAAAATATTATATTTACTTGTATTATTAAGAGATAAGACTATGAAAAAGATTATTCCATTATTGCTTTTATCATTAATCATTTTATGCCCAATAATTGCTGAAAGTGCAGATGCAACTACATTATTCTTAACTTCAGACAATTTGCATGAGCATGATGCGGATTTTGCAAGATTGAATGATATCAAGGAAAGAATTGAATCAAAAACCAATGGGGACATTGTTGTAGTGGTTGATGATTCAGCTTCAAATCCCGGAGAAGGGACAAGGGTAATGGCAGCCAGATGTGATGTGGCCGTTACAATAGCTGGCGCTTGTGCAGGAAATTTAGTTGACCTTGCAGACTATTCCACTAAAGTCAGCAAAAAGATCATCTATGTAAATGCAGGTACCCTTGATTTGAATACAATAAATTTCCTTAGAAGGTCCTATGATGACAATTGGTCACATTACACATTTGCATCAGTTAAAAGCCCTGGAAAATTCTTGAATGACGCTGGAATAAGCTTGATTCAACCTGCTCAGGAGTATCCTGACGATTGCTATAAAGGAATTATCGCATATGACAGCGATAATGTAAACGAATACATTGCAAATGAAATCATCAATGCAGTTTATGCTGGAACAAGTGAAAACAAGCAATTGGATACAGATTTAATAGTTTATCACAAGTTAGACCCTAAATACTTGGCAGAAGATTCTAAAAAAATCGTTGATGGTCATGGAAGCGATATGCAGGAATCCTATGGTTCCTACACTACCCCTCAATTATTGTATATGAGTGCCTCATATATAGATGGATACGGATTAGAAGTTCCTGGAGAGTTTGGAGCTCCTGATAACCCTCAGAAATATTCAAGCTTTACTAAAGGAGAATACTCATTTAACGATTATTACAATATGGCAGATATAGTTGTAGACTATATGAATGAACATGGCAAAGCACCGGATTCAATTAACTATGAAGGAGCAACTATTGGATATTATGACTTGGTTTACAATTTTGCACTTCTTACAGAAGATGACACAAGCGCAAGCACTATGAATTTCCCATCAGAAATGGAATTCCATAAATACTACAGCGATTTCCTATTTGAAATCTTGTCAATAGGAATAATAATCATTATAATAATTGTAATCCTATTGATAGTGAGAACTATAATAAAAAGAATAAAAAGAAGAATCAGAAGAAGAAAAGAAAGGAAATATAGGAAAAGAATGCAAAGAGAAAGATATGGCAGAAATCCTAGACAATTCCATAGAAATATAGATTCAAGATATTATTCAGATTACGATTATCCGTCCAATCAGCCAAAAAGATTACATAGGCAAGAAAGAAGGCGAAGATAAATCAAAGAACAAATGAAAAAAAAATATTATATGAAAATTATTATACAAGGAGTTCAAAAATGACAGAACCTCAAAACAATGCAAAAGATGAAGAATATATTGATAGTTTAAAAGATGAAATAAGCTATTTAAGAGAGATTCTAGCTAGCAAACTCTTTGAAGAAGATAATTTAATAAATTTCACTTGCAGAGAAATTGAAACAGATTATTCCTTGAAATTTGGAGTTTATAAATACAAGATTAAAGATTATAAGCTTAAAATCAAAAAAACAAAAAGAACTATTGAACTCATTAAAAAAATGATTGATCAACAATCTTCTAATCAATTCAATAAGGAACCTGAGGAATTAGAGGAAAATCAAATCAAAATCAACAAAACCAAAATAAATAAGCCAAAAATCAATATGAGTGAAATTGAAAGCCATATTGAAAATGAGTTTAGTGAAGAAGTTCTTGAATTGGAAACAGAAACTGCAAAAGTGAATATCCTTATTGAAGAGCATAAGAATAATTTAAGTAAAAAACAGGACTTCAAGGAATTGCACACCATTTACAAGGATTGCATAAGAAAGATTCATCCTGATTTATTGCTTGAACCAACAGATTATGAAGAAAATCTATTTTTCGCCTCTAAAGAGGCATATGAGGATAGGAATTTGGAGGAATTGAGATCCGCAGAAAATCTGATAAATAGGCACGAAATTGAAAATGAACCTATAACTGTGGAAGACTTTGAAAAGTTAAGGGACCAACTTGAAATCAATATTGAACTGGAAGATAAAGAGATTTCAAATATAGTCAACTCTAAACCATATACTCAACAGAAGTTCCTATTGGATACCAAAAAAGTGAATAACTATAGGGAAGGATTAGTTACATCTTTATTGGAAGTTGAAAAAGAGTATATAAGAATCAATAAAGACTTAAGTGAATTGAAAAAAGAGAACAACCTTAGCTATAAACTAGATTTGACTAAAAATAATTAAAATTATTAATTTTATTTCATTTCTTTAATTCTTTTTATTAATTTTAATTATTTTTATAAATTTTAATACTTTTTTTATTAATTTTAATCCTTTTTATTAATTTTAATTATTTTTATAAATTTTAATTATTTGATTAATTGCTGATTTTATTGGTGCTGAATAACATTACATAAGCATCTGATCCATCCTCATAATAATTAGGTACTTTCCTATCAATTTCAAAACCGAATTTTTGATAGAAACTAACTGCCGCTTCATTATGAGATTTCACTTCCAAGGTTATCCTATGAATATCAATATTCTTGAATATGCTTATTGCCATCATAAGCAATCGAGTTGCTATATGCTGTCTGCGGAATTTGCTATCAACTGCAAGAGCAATTATATGGCCTAATCCTTCTTCTTTTATCCAAAAAATAATATATCCTACAATTTCAC
>Ga0256407_10003058_pt1 | contig 30571 bp, 14 predicted proteins | sample RumenRJG_04DNA_FD_193489 | JGI IMG/M metagenome (GOLD analysis project Ga0256407, IMG submission 193489) | Bovine rumen microbial communities from Lethbridge, Alberta, Canada - RJG_04 | ecosystem: Host-associated > Mammals > Digestive system > Stomach > Rumen | place: Canada: Alberta...
GTTCTTGGCCGACTCGCTCCAGTCGTTGGGGCCGCCCACGATGTAGTAGTTCTGCGAGATCTGTGGCGCCTTCGGGATGGCAGTGATATGGAAAATGCCAGAGGTGGCGGTCTTCACTGCCGTGGTGCCGTTGCTGAGCCACATGCTCACGGTGGCTTCTATGGAGCGCTCCACAGGGCGGCGGCCGAATTTGCCAATCACGAAGTTGGAGAGGTCGGCGGAGTTCATCACGCCGTCGGCACTGATATCATATGTTTCCTCACCACCAAGGGTGATGGTGTATGAAGGCGTGAACGAAGGGTCGGATGCGGTGGGGGCAGTGATGCTGCACACCTTCACCGTCTCCTCGGCATAGCTGTTGAAGTCGATCGTGCCTACTGAGGTGACACTACCGTCGCCGAAGGAAACCTTCTCGGGCTGGTCGACCACTTGTGGGCTGAGCCAGTCTTTGTAGTCGTCGGTACAGGCTGCCAACGAGGCTACGAGAGCCATTCCTAATAATATTTTCTTAGTCATAGTCGTATTTCTTTTTTATTCGGTTGCTTATTGTTCCATCAGCATATAGTCGCCGGTGATGTCGTTGAACAAGAACAGGTAGTGGCCATCGGGCACCACAAGGTTGCCATCGCCGTCGGCTTCGCCAGCCAGACCGCTCTTGTAGCCCCAGTTGGTCTCCCAGCTGCCAGGGATTTTCACTTTCAGCTTGTCACCGCCATTCACCTCAAATTTCCAGAGGTGGTTCTCACATCCGTCGAGGGTGAAGACAGGCGTCATCTCGCTGTCGCTCCATTCGTTGAAGGTGCCGGCCACGCAGAGCTGTGGATAGACGTTGACATTGCCTTCGTACTTGTCTATGGTCATCTCGTTGCTCTTGGTGTCGAGGTTGATGGTGTAGTAGCCTTTCTCGAGGATGGCGATGTTGTGGTTGTCGCCGTCATAGTCGCCGATGAAGCTGCCCGGGTTCTTCACATTGGTGTAGTTGAGCTGGGTGTTCCAGTCACCAGGAGTGAGCACGAACTTGAACTGTCCTTCCTCGGGGAAGTAACCGGTGAATGTGGTCATGCCTCCACCAGTGGCGGCGTCATACTGCTCGTTGGGCACGAGGAACATCGGTACGAGGCCGTTGCCCACGCCGTTGGCGTCATTGCTCCAAGAGGCATTTCCGATGCAGCTGCCCACCATGTACCAGATAATCGGTGCGGCGGGTTTCAGCTCGATGTAATAAGGCACGGCTTTCAGGTTCACCACATTCGAGTAGATGGCATTGTACTCATGGAATCCTGCATCCACGATGGCTGCCTTCACGCGGACGGCGAGGTCGAGCACAGATGGCACAGCGCTGGCATCGGCCCATCCGTTGAGCATCACGAGCCAGCGGTCGATGGTCTCAGTGTTGAGTTCCACGTTTTGGCCATTGTTGTACGACTCGTCCATGACGAAGAAGTCGGCGCCGGTGTTGTCCTCGGCGTTGGGGTCGTATGCTTTGTTGAATGAGTTTGTCGGTGAGATTTCCACCTTGTAGGTGGGCACGACAGGCGCGTCAAAATCATTATAAGGCCTGGGCTGCGACCAGGTGAGGGCCACAGATTGGGATTTCTGCAGGTCAATAGCACCTGTGATGGCAGGGTCGTTGAGCACGAACTGCGTAGGCATTGTCAGGGTGGGGTTCGACTCGTTGTCGTCATCGCAGGATGAGAGGACGAAGAGCCCCGCAGCGGCCAGTAGTATGGTTGATTTGAATATTGTCTTCATAATTGTCAATTTTCACTTTTCAATTTTTCAATAACCGGGATTCTGCTTGAGGTTGGGATTGGCGTTGATATCCTCAGCAGGGATGGCGAAGAGGTTGAGGTCGGCCGAGAAGGCTGCACCGTTCTGTGCGCCGGCTTTCCACTCCCAGAGGTAATTTCCGCTGTTGTTGCCACCGAAATATCCGTAACGGATGAGGTCGGTGCGGCGGTAACCCTCGAAATAGAGTTCGCGTGAACGCTCATCGAGGATCTGGCTGAGTGTATAGCTGCTCGCTGTTGTTGTGTGAGCACGCAGGCGCAATGCATTGATATAGTTGGCACCAGTATTGGTGGTGGTACCGCCGTTGAGCCTTGCGTCAGCTTCTGCTGCAATGAGGTAAGCCTCTGCAGAGCGCATGAGGAAGAAGTCGGCATCAATGAACTGTGAGTTGTGCGGACTTCCATTTGAAGCGTAGGTGTTGCGGTACTTGCCTACGGAATATCCCGAAGTGAATTCGGTAGGTGTGGAAATGAACAGCTCGCGGTCAATGCCAAAGAAGAGCGCTCTGTCGTCACCTGCTGCCAAAGCCATATCCCTGATACTGGCCTGTGGGGCATCGTTGTTGGGGAAGAACTTGGCTACAAGTTGTGGTCTTGCGCGGTTGCCAGCCCAAAGTTCGCTGGTGTTGTAGTTGCTCTCCGTGTCCATGTCGGCTTTCCAGGTAGATGCCATCAGGAAGAGAGTGGTACACCATGCTGTGGTCTTGATGCCGTCTTGAAGCAGTGGCAGGATGGCTTCTTGAGATGCTCCATTGCTGCCGTTGTCACCCATAAAGAGCATCTGATATGCGCTCCAGCCGTTCATTCCTTGTGTCCAGAGCTTGTGTGGTCCGTTGATCACCTTCTCTGCATACTCCTTGGCCTCATTCCAGCGTGCTGTGCCGGTGTAAACCTCTGCATTGAGATACATACGGGCCAAGAGCAGGTTGGCGGCATCGCGGTCGGCACGGCCGTAGCCACTGTCGGTGTCTTTGCGGGCTGCTGGTTCCATCATCTGGTCTTTCACTGCCAGCAATTCGCTCTCAATCCACTTGAAGAGGTCAGCACGTTGGATTTGCTCTGGCGGTGTTGACATCAGTTTGGTGGCGAAAGGCACATTGCCGAAGGCATCCATCAGGTGATAGTAGTACAGGGCACGTAGAAAACGCACCTCTGCCTCGCGTGTGGCATCTGCGCCGGCGCATACCTCAAGATAGTGGTTGCAATAAGCAATGCCTGTGTAGAGTCTGTAGTAGAATCCCTTGAGCATGGGATGAGAGGCATCATACTGGTTATAGTTGAATGCTGGTATACCTGGGTCACCCCAAGCGCAGATTGCCTCGTCGGTGGTCAGTTCGTTAGAGTTCCACAGCTGACGTACGAATCCTGCCGTACCGCCATCCAGACCGTCGATGTCGCAGTCACCACCTTGGCCACCCTGTCCTTGTAAGGCCATGTTGGAGTAGCATTTGGTGAAGAGAGCCGCCTCGTCGGGCACCATGGTTGAACTGGGGTCGATAGGTGTGACGTCCAGGTCGCCGGTGCAAGAACTCAATCCTGCAACAACAAGAGCTGCTGCTGGAATTATATTTTTGAAATATCTTAAGTTCATAGTCTTCAATATTATATATGTTCAATATTCATTTGTCAATCTTCAATTTTAGAAGTTGAGGTTTACACCGAGCTGGAGTGTGAATGGACGCGGATACATGTTGTTGTCGATGCCTCCAAAGACCTCTGGGTCGATTCCCTCATATTTTGTGATGGTGAATACGTTGGTGGCTGAGGCGTAGATACGTCCGTTGATGCCGTTGTATGAACCACCCTTGAAGAGATTGCTGAACGAGTAGCCCAGTGTGATGTTGTCGCACTTGAGGAATGACGCATTGTGTACGAAGTAGTCGGAGATTTGGTGGTCGTAGGTCGACCAGTTGCGCTCCACTGCTCCTGGAATGACATTCTGAAGATATCCGAAGGAGGAGTCATAACGTTTTGCCACGTTGGAATATCCTGCCTCCTTGTCCCAGTACACATAGTTGTCGAAGCTGGCGCGGAGTCCGAAACCGAAGTCCCAGTTCCAGAACTGCACACGTGAACTCAGACCTGCGGTGTAAGGTGCGTCGGGGCTCTTGTAGAGGTAACGGTCAGAATCGTTGATGATGCCGTCGGCATTGCGGTCAACGTATACACCCTCGAGAGGTATGCCGTTCTGGTCGTACACCTGCTGGTAAACATAGAATGAGCGCTTTGGATAACCTGGGGTGTGGGCCTGCACATAGTTGCCAGTACCTGCCGAGATGCCACCTGTGAGGATGAGTGAAGACTCTCCGGTGAGCTCGGTGATCTCGTTCTCATTGTAGGTGAAGTTGGCTGTGACTTCCCATTGGATATTCTCTGTAGAGATGGGACGTACGGTCAATGATGCCTCAATACCTTTGTTTACGAGAGAGCCGATATTGGAGATAACCTGGTTGCGGAAGTTGGAGCCTGCAGAAACGGATGCCCAGTTGATGAGGTCGGTGGTCTTGCGATGATAGAGGTCAACGCTACCGCTTATTCTATTGTGGAAGAACTGGAAGTCGAGACCGATGTTCTTGGTGGTTGTCGTTTCCCACTTCAAATCTTGGTTATATGCATCAGGACGATAGAGCAAACCGCTGTCGTTGACGCCAATAAGGGGATAACGTCCGTCAACATTGGTTGTGTTCACATTATATGTGGCGAAATATGGGTAGTCGCTGTTGACATCCTGCTGTCCTGTCTTACCCCAACCGACACGTACTTTGAGTTCGTCAATCCAGTTGGCACTCTTCAAGAATGGCAGTTCGTTGATCTTCCAACCAATGGCGAATGATGGGAAAGTTGCCCAGTGGTCCTTGAACCTTGAAGATCCGTCATGACGGATGGTGGCAGTCAGCATGAGCTGGTCCCAAGCGATGTAGTTGGCACGTCCGAAGAAAGAGACGAGATAGTTTTCTGTCTTCCAGATGCCTGTTGATGCGTTGTAGGGCTTCCCTGCTGCTGGCTCTGTGGTGCCGTCGTCGTGGGTGATGACCTGTGCGGTCGACTTGGGATAAAGACCTGCATAGTAAGAATTTCCCCAGTGCTTTGAGTGACTCCACTCATAACCACCCATGATGTCGAAATGCTGAGTCTTGAGGAAGTCCTTGTAGTATTGTGCGTAGGCGGTGTAGGTAAGGTTGTACTTATGCTCCTTGCTGAATCCGCTGTTGCCGTAGTAGAAGTTGGTGGGGCCCCAGTTGGTATAGTCGGTGTCCTGCTGGCCGTTGGCCCAGTCGCCGCTGGCGTTCATGTGGAGCCTGAGGTCTTCGAAGCCATGCACCTGATAGTCAACTTCCACGTTACCCATGTAGTCATAGGAATTGGCGCGGTCGTTCTTCTCATACAAACGTGAGAGAGGGTTGGCTGCGGTGTTGCGGTTCCACATGGTGGGATAGTTGTTGTCCTTGAGTGATGATCCGCTGTCGGTCCACTGCCAGTAGCCATGATAGTTCCTGTATTTGTCATCTGTCGAGGTAATCGGCTGTGTGGGATCCATGCGTGTGGCGTCGCCTATGGCAGCCTCGTTGGCATAGCGGTTGTGGGCGTACATGAACTTTCCGTTGATGTTGAACTTCAGGTGGTCCTGGAAGAACGATGGGTTCAATGTCACGCTGGTGGTCACACGTTGGAAGTTGGAGGTCTTGAGAATACCGTTCTGGTCGGTGTAGCCCACGCTGAAGCGGTAGGGCATGTTCTTCAGACCGCCTTGCAGGGTGACGTTATGGTCGTGTGAAACGGCACCATGGAAGAGTTCTTCCTGCCAGTCAGTGTTGGCATTGCCAAGGAGGGCGGCTGCATCGGAGTCGGCTCCGTAGTAGTTCCTGATAAAACTCCTGTATTCGTCAGCGTCAAGCACGTCAAGGGTCTTCTTTTTCACGGAGTAGGATACGTTGCCATTGTAACTCACCTTGGGAGCCATGCCAGAGCGGCCTTTCTTGGTGGTGATGATGATGACACCATTCGAACCACGGCTACCGTAGATGGCAGTGGCAGATGCGTCCTTCAACACGGTGAAGCTCTCGATGTCGTTGGGGTTCACCATTGACAGGGGGTTGGCGGCACCTTTCACGCCTACATTGTCCATTGCCAGACCGTCGATGACGATCAGCGGGTCTTCGCTGGCGTTGAGTGAAGAACCACCACGGATACGGATTGTGGCACCACCACCAGGAGTACCACCACCGCTTGTGACGTTCACACCGGCGATTTTTCCCTGGATCATGTCTTGGGGGTTGGTGATGAGACCATGGTTCTTCTCATCGGGCTTGAGTGCGGTCACCGAGCCGGTGAGGTCGTTTTTGCGGGCCACACCATAACCAATCACCACCACCTCGTTAAGGGAGTGGGAGTCGTCTTGCAAAACGACCTCCACATGTGGAGCTGCGGCCACCTCTGCCATCTCATAGCCAATGTATGAGATCTGCAGCATGTCGCCTTGCTTTGCTTCAATTGAGAAATTACCGTCGAAGTCGGTGATCACACCGCCCTGTTGGCCTACAACACGGATGGTGGCACCGATAATGTCGTCGCCGGTAGCATCTTTCACATGGCCATTGACAGTGAATGACTGTGCAAAGGCACTCGCTGATAGGAACAACCCCACAAGGAGGCTGAGCAACCTAACAGGATTTGCAAAATTTACCTGCTTCATCATTTTTAAATATTAAGTTTATTATACTATTAGGTATTGTATGATAGTCTACAATCTGAGTAATCGTCGTTGATGTCGTCGATTGTTTAGGTTTTAGAGGGCGTTCTCGTCCCGTGGCAGAGCGAAAACCGGCGGAATGTGTTTTTCCCATCGGTTCTGAGTGCAAAATTACTTTTCTTTTGCAATGTTTGTTCTTTTTACTCGCAAAATATTGATTTTAAGGTGCGCAAACGTTTGCGCAGATAATTGCATATTTTATAATGAGGTGGAAAGACAATGAATGAATGTTTTGCATATCTTTGCAGATAATGAACGACAAAGCTCCCATCACGATGAAGGATATTGCCCGCGCGCTGGGTGTATCGGTGGCCACGGTGTCGAGGGCGCTCAAAGACAGTCCCCGCATCAGTGAGGAGCGTCGTGCGCTCATCAAAGCCTATGCCAAGGAGCATCATTTCTATCCCAATGCTATCGCCGAGTCGCTGAGACACAGCAAGATACACCCCATGCACATCATCGGGGTCATCATGCCTCAGATCAATCATTTCTACTTCTCGTCAATCCTCAGCGGCATTGAGGAGGAGGCCTCGGCCAGGGGCTATCGGCTCATGGTGGCCCAGAGTGGGGAACAGTATGAGCAGGAGGTGAGGATTTGTCAGGCTTTTTCTGAGAGCAAGGTGTGTGGCATCATTGTCTCGCAGGCCAAGGATACGGTGAAGTACGACCACTTCAGGCGCCTCATCGACCAGGGCATTCCGCTCGTGTTCTTCGACCGCATCTGTACGGGGATCAACACCAGCCGGGTGGTGGTCGACGACTACATGGGTGCCATGACGGCTGTCAGCCACCTCATCGAGACGGGATGCCGCCGCATCGCCTTCTTCGGGTCGTCGATGAAACTGGAGATTTCGAAAAACCGGTATAATGGCTACCATGATGCCTTGGTAAGGCACGGGCTGCAGGTCGACGACCGCTATATCCGCTTCTGCGACAACAGGGCCGATGCCGAGGTGGTGGCCCCCGAACTGCTGCAGATGGCCGACCGGCCCGACGCTTTCTTCGCCGTGAACGATGATACGGCCATCGGCATCCTCTATACCGCCAAGCGGATGGGACTGCGCGTGCCCGACGACGTCTCCATCTGTGGCTTCACCAATGGCGAGCGGGCCATCGCCTGCGAACCCATGCTCACCACCGTGGAGCAGCGGGGCAACAAGGTGGGGCGCGAGGCGGCCAGCATCCTCATCGCGCAGAGTGAGGGAGTATTGCCGCTCGACAAGGTGGAGAAGCGTGTCGTGCGTACGCGCCTCATCGTGAGGGGCACCACCAGGGAGGTGCCGGCCTCGCACGAGAACCGCTGACACGCTGTCTTTTTCTTTTGTATCATTCTTTGTATATCCTCTTTACTTGAAATACAACAAATAACCATAACATTATGAAAACAAGACCAGATTTGAGTTTTTGGAAACTCTGGAACCTCAGTTTCGGCTTCTTTGGCGTGCAGATAGCCTACGCATTGCAGAGTGCCAACATCAGCCGTATATTCCGTACTCTCGGTGCCGACCCGCATTCGCTCAGTTTCTTCTGGATACTGCCACCACTCATGGGCATCATCGTGCAGCCCATCGTGGGCTCGCTTTCCGACAAGACGTGGTGCCGGTTCGGACGGCGTATCCCTTATCTCTTCGTGGGTGCTGCCATGGCGGTGGCAGTGATGTGTCTGCTGCCCAATGCCGGCTCCTTTGGCATGTCGGTGAAGGCGGCCCTTATCTTCGGACTCTTCGCCCTCATGCTCCTCGACACCTCCATCAACATGGCCATGCAACCCTTCAAGATGATGGTGGGCGACATGGTCAACGAGAAGCAAAAGGCAAAGGCATACAGCATCCAGTCGTTCCTCTGCAACGCAGGAAGCGTGGTGGGATTCCTCTTCCCCTTCATTTTCGCCTGGATCGGACTGAAAAACGTGGCTCCAGAGGGTGTGGTGCCCGACACGGTCATCTGGTCGTTCTATATCGGCGCGCTCATCCTCATCCTCTGCGTCATCTACACCACATTGAAGGTGCGTGAGATGCCGCCCGAGGAGTATGCCATGTACCATGCCGTGGAGGAAGGCAAGAAAGACAGCGCCAACTGGTTCGTGCTGCTGAAAAACGCACCGTCCACGTTCTGGAAGGTGGGACTGGTGCAGTTCTTCTGCTGGGCTGCCATGCTCTATATGTGGACCTATGTGGTGGATGCCGTCTCTGAGGTGGTATGGGGCACTACCGACCCCTCTTCCGAGGCATACCAGGTGGCGGGCAACTGGACGGGTGTGCTCTATGCCATCCAGGCGTTGGGCAGTGTGTGCTGGGCTGCCGTCCTGCCTCGCTTCAGCAACACCAAAATGGCCTATGCGCTCAGTTTGGTCATTGGTGGCATCGGCTTCATCCTTATCCCCTTCGTGCACGACAAGTACCTGATGATCATACCGTTCCTACTCATCGGCTGCGCTTGGGCTGCCATGCTCGCCATGCCTTTCACCTTCGTTACCAATGCCCTGAAGGGCTATGGACACATGGGCGCCTATCTGGGCCTTTTCAACGGCACGATTTGTGTGCCCCAGATTGTGGCTGCATTGCTTGGTGGAACGATACTCCACATCGTTGGCTCGAAACAGAGCACGATGATGATTGTGGCCGGAGTGCTGTTTATCATAGGCGCACTCTGCGTGAATGTTATCAGAGACCGAAAAGAATAATCCGGACCCGCGTCCGACTATTGTTCAGCATGGCCCATCCCGCTCCAAGTCATTAAGGTCCTTAAGGTCCCTAAAGACCTTAGAGCCCTTAAAGTCCTTAAGGTCTGGGATGGGTCAGACATCATTATTTAAACTATTATCAACTAACTATGGATCAAGGATTTGCTTTCGAATTGTTTGGATGGCTGGCAAGTATAACAATGATCTTGGGCTATTTGCCCCAAGCCATCACGACCATCCGCACACGCAACACGGATGGCATCGCATTGCCTACTTTCCTGATGATGGGAATTGGTGGCGCATGTTTCATGATGCAGGGGTTGTTGCACGAACCGGGTGTGCTTTGGGCACTTTTCATCACCAACCTCATCACCACCACTTGCTGCATCATCATCTTCAGCATCAAGATCTACAACGACTATTTCAAGAAATAGCCTTTGCCTGACTTGCAGCATATAACAAATCTCCGGCTTTCCAAGTGAAAAGCCGGAGATTTGTTTCTCTATTGTCCCCACATATTGTAAGAACTCCTGAAAAAAGAGTAATGTCTGAACTCCTGGACTCCAGAAAAGGACTATTGTCTGAACTCCTGAACTCCTGAACTTCTGAACTCCTGAAAAATCAACTCTCCTGGTCGCTTCGTTGCTGGTGCTCCTGCATGTAGTCGCGTGGCGACATGCCGTAGAAGCGCTTGAAGATAGTGGAGAATGAAGCGGCGTTGCCGAATCCGCAGGCGTACACCACCTCGGTGATGTTCATGTCGCCGGAGGCGAGCAGGTTGGCGGCTTGTTTCAGGCGGATGTTGCGGATAATCTCGTGGGGGGTCTTGCCCGTGAGTTCCTTCATCTTGCGATGCAGGTGCACGCGGCTGATGCCCACCTCGTCGGCCAGGCTGTCGACACTGAGCGACGAGTTCGAGATGTTCTTGTTGATGACGGCCATCACGCGCTCGAGCAATTTCTCGTCGGGCGACTTGATGCTCACGTCTTCCACATGCTCCTCCAGTTTGTCGGTGCGCCCATACTTCATGCGCAGTTGCTGTCGGCTCTGGATGAGGTTGTGCACGGTGCGCAGCAGGATGTCCATGTGGAAGGGCTTCTCGATATAGGCGTCGGCACCCGTCTCCAGACCCTCGAGCTTGTCTTCCTCGCGTGTCTTGGCAGTGAGCAGCACCACGGGGATGTCGTTGGTCTGTGGGTTGCTCTTGATGGTGGAGCAGAGGGCATTGCCGTCCATTTCGGGCATCATGATGTCGGAGAGAAGCAGGTCGGGCATGGTCTTCAGCACCATGGCCAGGGCCTCTCGGCCGTTGGAGCAACTCTTCACCTCGTATTTCTGCTGGAGCTCTTGTTCCAGGAAAGAACGTATCTCGTCGTCGTCCTCAGCGATGACAATGGTGGTGAGTTGGGCGGTCTTGAGTGGCGTTTCCTGTGGTGTCATCAGGCTGTCCACCTCCTCGGGAGTGATGATCTCGGTGTCGGGGGTCTCGGTGCCTTCCGATATCTCCTCGGGCTTGAAATGACTGTTGCCGAGGGGGATGGATACGACGAACTCGCACCCCTGCTCCAGGTTGTGGGCCTTGATGGTGCCGTGGTGCATCTCTACCAGCGAGCGGGTGAGGTCGAGGCCGATGCCCGTGCCCAGGTTGCGGTCGTTGACGCTCGATGGGGTCTGGTAGAACCGCTCGAAGATGCGCTCCAGCTTGTCGGCGGGTATCTGCTCGCCGTTGTCGCTGATGGCGATGTGGGCTTGCTGGTCGTCGTGGGTGAGCCTTACCTTGATCTCACCATCGGCAGGGGTGAACTTGATGGCGTTGGAGAGGATGTTGACCAGCACTTTGTCGAACTGCTGGCGGTCGATCCACACGGGCAGCTTGTCGGTGTCGTGCTCATAGACGAGATTGATGCGCTTGGCGCGGGTCTGGAGTTCGAATAGCGAGTGGATGTCATCGACGAATTTCACCATGTCGGTCTGCTGGGCATGCAGTTGCATCATGCCCTTGTCAATCTTCCTCAGGTCCATCATCTGGTTGATGAGGTTGAGGATGCGCTCGGCATTGCGGCGGATGGTCTCGAGCACGCTCTTCTTCTGCGGGTCGTGTTCTTGTTTGATGAGGGGGAGTAGGGGGGTGATGATGAGGGTCATAGGCGTGCGGATCTCATGGCTGATATTCATGAAGAAGCGCAGTTTGGCCTCGCCCATCTCCTCGGCATGGATATGCTCTTGCAGGCGCAGTTTCTCTTGCTCACGGGCACGGCGGTAGGAGAGGTATTTCCAGATCGCGGCTCCTATGAGAAGCAGGTAGATGAGGTAAGCCAGCGTGCTGCGGTACCATGGCGCATGCACGATGACGGTGAAGGTGTGCTCGGGGGTGGAGATCTCATTGCGCTCGGCCTTGACCTTGAACACGTATTTGCCTGGCGACAGGTGCGAGAACGAGATGTCGTTCTGTCCGGGCAGCAGCCGCACGTAGGGCTCGCCGTTGATGCTGTAGAGGTAGGTGATGTGCTCCGGACTGTCGTAGGTGAGCGTGGAGAGGCTGATGGTAAATGAGTTGTCGTGCGAGCCCAGTTCGAACTCGTTGCTGGCGATGACCGTGGTGTCACAAATCTGGTAGAAGCCCGAACGGCTGTCGGGGGTCACGGGCTTGCCGTTGATGATGAAGTCGGTGATCTTCACCTTGGCGTCCCATTTCTTGTTGGATATCTCGCTGGGGTCAAACCAGGTGATGCCGCCCACACCGCCGAATAGCATTCTGCCGTCGGGGAAGAGGGTGGAGGCTCCGTCGCTGAACTCGTTCGACTGCAGACCGTCGTCCACGAAATAGTTGTCGCTCTGCATGCTTTTGGGGTCGAGGCGGCACAGGCCATGGTCGGTAGAGAACCATATTTTCCCCGTCTTGTCCTTCTCTATCGAAGCGATGCCGTTCTTGGACAATCCTGTGTTCAGGTTCTCCATCTTCTTCGATTTCAGGTCGTAGCGCCAGAAGTCGGTGTTGGTGCCTATCCACAACGTGCCATCATACTCGTTGGCCACGCGGATGGGCGTGCCATAGAGCAGGTTGTTGGTGCCCAGCACCTTGGTCCAGCTTTCGCTGGCAATGTCGAGGCAGGCCAGTCCCATGGTGGTAGAGACGTATATGCGCTTCTTGTTGGGAGAGATGGAGATTTTGGAGATGTAGTTGTTGATGAGTCCGTTCTGGGAGTGGTCCCACTGGGCCTTCTCTTTCATCACGAAGTTCTTCATCTGTCCGTCGGTAGGATTGAGCTTGATGAGGCCCATGCCCATGGTGCCCAGCCAGATATGCCCGTCGTCGTCGGTCACCATGCCGAAGACGCTCACTTGGTCGCCTTGGGGCAACGGCTGGCGGTGGAAGAGGCCTGTCAGGGGGTCTACCCATCCGCAACCATCGTTGAAGCAGCCTACCCACACCCGGCCTTGCTTGTCTTCGGTCATGCAGAGGATGGTGGAGGGAACCATGGTGATATGCCTGCTCGAATGGGAAGCCTCGTCGTAGATATAGATGCCGTCTTTGTCGGTTCCTACCCAGGTGCGGCCTTTGCTGTCGCGGAGCGTACTGAGCACGCACGACTGACCGATGACGTTGCTCGTTCCGAGTTTGTAGCCCATGTAGTGGAAGGGAGAGGGGGTGTAGGGCTGGGTGTAGATGCCTTTCTGCAGCATGCCTATCCATACGTTGCCACCCTCATCCTCGGTGATGGAGGTGACCTTGGCCAACGACAGGTCTACGTCGCGGCTGAAGAAGGGGTTGTTGGTGAGTTGGCCTGTGGCGGGGTCGAGGATGCTGGTGCCCTGGCCGTCGCAGCCTATCATAATCTTGTTGTCGCGGCTGCAGTAGAGTTCGCTCACCTCCTTGCCTGCGGTCGACTCAATGGGGACGAAGGTGTTGCCCGAGAGCCGGAAGACACCATTCTTGCGGGTGCCCACGTAGATGTTGCCCTTCTTGTCCTCGCAGACGCGGAGTATTTGCTGGCGAAGGGGAGCTTCCTGGAAATAGCGGGCCAGCACATGGTTGTTGGCCCAAACCAGCAGGCCTTCTTCCTCGGTGACTATCCATAGGCGCCCTTTCTGGTCGCACATCAGCCGCTGCACGTTGGCCACCTGGGCCAGACCACCGCCCAGCTGATGGGCAGAGGTGTGGCTGTCCATCTGCACGATGCCGTGGCCCGAGGTGCCCACCATCACCGTTCCCGAGGGCAGCTCGGCGAAACAGGTGACGTAGCAGGGCACAATATGCCCGTCGAGGAGCTTTACCTTCACTTCATGGAAAAGGGTGCCGTCGAAAGTCTGCAACGCACCGAACATGCCGATGTAGAACAAGCCCTTGCTGTCCTGTATGATGGAGTTCACATAATTGCTGAGCATGCTCTCATAGGTGTCTTTCTTGTAGATACGGAACTGGTAGCCATCGTAGCGGCAAAGGCCGTTACGGGTAGACACCCAGATAAATCCGTCACGGTCAAGATAGACTTGGTTGACGAAACTGCTGGATAGTTGCTTGTCGGCTTCAAATAGTTTGCCCGTTTGAGCGTATCCAGAAAGGGTGGTCAGCAGAAGGATAAAACTTAGAATCAGGTTTCTTTTCATTGCGGCTTAGGCTTGACCAATGGTCATACAGTGGCAAAGATAGGGTTTTTCGGCCAAAATGCAAAAAAATATTGACCTTTTTTTGATTTTGAGTGGTAACATCAGATAAAATCACCTCGAAATGTTACTTTTTGTAGCCAGTATTACCACCTTATTATATTATTGGAGTTTCGCATTCGCTCATCTTTTTGAACTCCCTCTATTCATTCTCTCATCCTGAGCCACATCAAGTTGTAAAAATTTTTTGTATAGGCATTATGCTCAGAACCCTCCTTCGAAACCCTTTTTTCACCGTCATTTTACTGTCAAGAATTTGTGTTTTCTCCTAAAATTCTAACAAATTGATTTAATTGCCTTATATTCAATAAATTAGGTGCGTTTTCTTCTATGATTGGCTGAATGTGGGCTTCAGTTTCAAATATGCATCAATCTAAAAAATCCACTTTTGCGCTTTTTACCCAATTATATAAAATAAGGTATAGAAACAAACCCGTTTGTTGATGGCAAAACCTAGTATAAATACCATTTATTTGAAAATGTTAACGCATGTTGCAAAAAATAAAATATTTGAAACACTTAAAAATTGGTTATTGGGGATTAATTGATATTTTTGCATCCTAATAACTAAAAAAATATCTAAATTAATTAAACATAAAACCAAAACTTATGAATCAAAATCTGTCAAAATCTAAGAATCTAAAGCAACTGATTAGACAGACCATTCCCGCGATTCTGATGCTGTTCGCATTCAGCGCCACGCTGCATGCCCAGAACGGAGTCGCTGTAAAGGGTAAAGTCACCGACACTGCCGCGGAACCTTTGATTGGTGCCTCGGTAATCGTGAAAGGACAGCCTTCTCTGGGAACGGTGACTGATATCGATGGTAACTTCCACCTGACGGTGCCATCGGAGCAGTCGGTGCTGGTGATTTCCTACGTAGGTATGACCACCAAGGAAATCAAAGTCAATAGGCAGCGCGACTTTAAGGTTACGCTCGATGAAGACACCCAGCTCGAAGAGGTCGTAGTCGTTGGTTACGGCCAACAGAAGAAAGCATCTGTGGTGGGTGCCATTACCCAGACCACAGGTGAAGTGCTCGAACGTGCCGCTGGTATCGGTAGTGTCAGTGCGGCCCTTACCGGTAACCTTCCCGGTATCGCCACCATCGCCTCTACCGGTCAGCCTGGTGAGGAAGACCCGCGAATCTACATTCGTGGTGCTGCTGCATGGAACCAGGATGCCCAGCCGCTGATCCTCGTCGATGGTGTGAAGCGTGAGATCAAGTCTGTCGACGTCACGTCAGTGGCTACGGTCTCTGTGCTGAAAGACGCATCTGCCACCGCCGTCTATGGTGTGGAGGGTGCCAACGGTGTGATCCTTATCACCACCAAGCGTGGACAAGAGGGTAAGGCCAGAATCGATGTGGGCTTCAACGCCACTTTGAAGGCCGTCTCAAAACTCCCCCGCAAGTACGACTCCTACGATGGCTATATGTTTCGCAACCAGGCCATCGAGCACGAACTTGCCTTGGGAGGCGCCGCTTCCTGGGCTTACTATCGTCCACAGACCTTCATCAACAACTTCCGCAATCAGGATTATACGGTAGTGCCCAACTATGATGCCAATGGCAACTATCTTGGCGACTACAGCCAGGCCGAGCGCTATCCGAATGTCGACTGGCAGGAAGAGATGTTCAAAGACTTCACCTTATCTTATAATACTAACCTTAACCTCTCTGGTGGAACGAAGTTTGTGAAGTATTTCGTTGCCTTCGACTACCAGAACGAGGGTGATATGACCAAGATTTGGGACAACCACCAGGGTTATGAGGGTGGTTATACATACAATCGTTTGAATGTACGTTCAAATCTCGACTTCCAGATCACGAAGACCACACAGTTCAGGGTCAACCTGGCTGGCTCGAATGCCCAGCAGAAGACTCCACATTATTATTATGGTAACAGTGGCGAGTTCTTCCAGCAGCAAAAATGGGCCGGTGCCTATGGTATGCCACCTAACCTCTTCCCTGTGCAGTTCTCTGATGGTTCCTGGGGTTACTATCCGCTAGTTTCCAATATTGAGAACTCTCCGAGAAGTGTGGCCACGTCGGGTTATGAGTTGAGCACGATCACACGCGTGTTCACCGACTTCTCTCTTGAGCAGAATCTTGATTTCATCACCAAGGGTCTTATCGCCCGCGGTACGATTTCCTGGGACAACCAGTTCAATGAGGGTAGCCGTGGTATCTCCGACCTCCACACCGTGAAGAACGCATACATGCTTCCTGAGGACGGACAAATCCTCTATGAGAATACCATCAATCCTACAACAGGTTTCGATTTCTATGAGAGCCGCGACTGGACTACTGAGTCGGGTAGCGTGAGTTATACGAGCCGTGCAACGGAGATGTCGCTCCAGCTCTTCTGGGCTCGCCAGTTTGGTGTGCACAACATCTCGCTCATGGGTAACTGGAAACGTCGTATCAGTGCAGGTAATGCCGACCTCGAGAACCGTCGCGAGGACTGGGTGTTCCGTACCACCTACGACCTGATGGGCAAGTATTTCGCCGAGTTCAACGGCGCTTACAACGGCTCGCAGAAGTTCTCTCCCGACAACCGCTTCGCATTCTTCTGCTCAGGAGCAGCCGGTTGGATGCTCTCCGAGGAGAAGTTCATGAAATGGTTCAAGGAGAAGAGAATTATCGATATGTTCAAGATCCGTGGTTCAATCGGTGAGATCGGTGATGATAACGCCGGTGAGCGCTGGGCTTACATGACCAGATGGGAAGTAGCCGGTCCTTTCGCCATGAATCTCGACCACTCCAACAGTATCTTCACGGGCTACAAGGAGGCTGGTATCGCCAGCCCCGACCTCCGTTGGGCAACAGTGTTGAAGAAGAACATCGGTTTCGACTATGCTTTCCTCGGTGGTATGTTCGCAGGTAGTTTCGACTGGTTCCGCGACGACCGTTACGACATCTTCATTTCCGGAGGCGACCGTTCGGTGCCTTCATTCTATGGTGCTGCCAAGACTCCTGACATCAACAAGGGTCGTATCAAGAACACCGGTTTTGAGTTCGAGGTTCGTTTCAATAAGGTGTTGAAGAATGGCATGCGCTTCTGGACCAACGCCAACTACACCTATGCGCACAACGTCATCAAACTGAAGGACGACCCCGCATTGATTCCCGCTTACCGCAAGGCCCAAGGCTATTCTCAGGGCCAGTACTCCTCGTTCATCGACAACGGCTTTATCGGAACCTATGACGAGCTTTACAGTACGCCTGAACGTCAGACCAACGACAGCCAGGTGCTCATCGGCGACCACTATATCGTTGACTTCAATGGCGACGGTGTGGTCGACGAGACCAACGACCAGGCTCCTTACGGCTATACCGGAAACCCGGAGCACACCTACAATGCCACTATCGGCTGGGAGTGGAAAGGTTTCAGCATGTTCGCACAGTTGTATGGTGTGACGGGCGTCACCCGCGACGTAGGTCTGCCTTCTTTCAACAACAAGCTGCTCACCGTTTATGATAATGGTACTTGGTGGAATCCCGTCGACGGAACAGGCAAGGTGGTCGTACCACGCTTCACCACACAGGTGGCCTACAACGACGGTACACAGTATCTCTTCGACGGTTCCTATTTCCGACTGAAGAACGTGGAAATCGCATACACTTGGACGAAGGGCTGGATCAAGAATATTGGTTTCTCAAGCCTGAAGATCTATCTGAACGCGAACAACCTCTTCCTGATCACAAAGATGCCTGACGACCGTGAGAGTAACTACGGATGGAGTGGTGGCGGTGGCGCTTACCCGACTGTCAGACGTTATAACTTCGGATTCAAGCTTTACCTTTAATAGCGTATACGATTATGAAATATTATAATAACATAAAAACCCTTTTGTGTGCTTCCCTGCTCTTGGTGGCCGGCGCAGCTTCTTTCACATCTTGCACCGACTGGCTCGACAAAGACCCCGAGGCCATCATTGCAGAGGATGAGGCATTCAAGAACTACCGCAACTTCCAGGGCTATATCGAGGAAATCTATAGCCTGGTTCCCGATAAGGAGAAGGTCAACTATTGTACCGCGTGGAATTTTGGCGACGACGCCGTCCACAACCCCGAGGGTTATGCGCACATGGACCATCAGGTGGACCTGGGCAACTACCGCAACTGGTGGAAAAACAGCCAGTGCTGGCTGAATGGCGACAGAAGTTCGCTCTGGAGAAACTCTTGGTACAGCATCCGTAAGTGCAATATGGGTATCGCAAACATCAAGTCGCTCATCGGAACCGACGAGGAGCGCGACCTGCTGCTCGGACAGATGTATTTCTTCCGTGCATGGTGGCATTTCGAGCTGATGTGCTACTTCGGTGGCCTGCCTTATATCGACGAGGCTTTTGACGCAACAAATATTCCTGAACTTCCACGCCTTTCCTTCCAGGAATGTGCAGACCGCTGCGCAGAGGATTTCGAGAGGGCATACGAGCTCCTTCCCTTGGATTGGGATGAGACACTTGCAGGTATGCAGACTTTTGGAATGAACGAATTGCGTATCAACAAGTTCATGGCGCTCTGCTACCTGGGCAAATGCTATCTTTGGGCAGGCTCTCCGCTCATGAAGGAGTTCGAGAAGACCAAGAATGGTGGTGTGCCCCAGCTCTTAGGCGCCAGCTCCAACGGCAAGACTTATGATTATGATGTAGAATACTGCCGCAAGGCTGCCGAGGCCCTCGGCAAAGCCCTTGATATGGTGGCTAAGGGACAGGTGTCGTACAAACTCGCTGAATACAAGTATTCCAACATCTACGACCATGTGCGTGACGAGAAAGCCGAGACCTGCTACGCCGACATCTTCTGGACTGAGAAGCAGAACTGGAAAACGCCTGGCACTTGTGAGGCCATCTTCCGTGGTGCCAACTCCGGTGCCAACACCGCCAACTGGAACTGCGCAAAGATTTTTGGTCCTAAGGTTGCCGGTCTTGTCGACCACGACAACATCATTCACCACCCCACGGCCAACCTCATCGACCAGTACGGAATGGCTAACGGACAGCCCATCTATCTCGTACAGAATGGTGAGTATGTGCTCAATCCCCTTTCTGGCTGGGATCCCGAGCATCCATACAAGGACCGCGACCCGCGATTCTATCACGATATAGTGTTCGATGGCTTCCACTATGTGCTCAGCACCGATGGTCTGAGTGCCGCTCAGAAGAAACTTGAGTATTGCGACCTCTTCACTGGTGGTGCTATGCGCGATATCGACCATGGCAGCAGCACGGGTTATTTCATCCAGAAACTGGTGCCTCACCAGAATAACGAGGGCGACAGATGGTATGACTGGGAACACGCTTTCGAATGCTATCTCCCCTATATGCGTTTGGCCGACATCTACCTGATGTATGCTGAGGCAAGGGCTGCTCTGGCTTCGGGTGTTTCCGAGATTAACGAAAGACCTACATATTGCCCGACACTTTCGGCCGTCGATGCCATCAACGCACTCCGCGACCGCGTCAATTCATCCGATTATCCGATGGAGCATGTGCCCGCCAACCTCCGCGACACCCGTGAGCACTTCATCGATGAGGTTCGCCGCGAGCGTGCTGTGGAACTCTCCTTCGAAGGTTTCCGTTGGTGCGACCTGCAGCGTTGGCTGCTCCTCACAGAGCCTCCTTACACGATGAAATACTCTCATGAGTTCGAGCGTTTGGAAACTGACGACTGGTTCAAGACCCACGATCCGAAAGACGCCAAGGTTGGTAACTTCCACAAACAAGAGCTGATCACCCGTCGTTTGGAATCAAAGCACTACTGGTTCCCGCTTCCCGACAAAGATATTTATCTTTACGAGGGATTCAAACAGAATCCGGGATGGTAAGACAGTGATTAATGATTAACGACAAACGATTAATGATTAATAAGACATTTTTATGAAAAGTATAAAAACAAACATATTTCTCTTTGCCATGTTGGCTGTTTCGCCACTGACGGTCAGCGCCCAGCTCGCTGACGAGGTCGAAGAGGCCCCCGATACCATCGTGGTGAAAAAGAAAGTCCATGTCGCTTTCCGCGACAAGGATCCCGACCATCTCCTCGGAGGCATTTCCTATGTCGACATGGAAGAGCTGCAGAAGAAGGACTATACGATGGGCAGCCTCGAAGATATGTATGCGCTTGTTGGCGGATGGGATGGCAACCACCTTTGGGGTATGGACAACGACCGTCTCGACACCAACGACAACAGCAATCTTCCGCTCGTGATTATCGATGGCGTGAAGCGTCCGTCCAACAACGTGCTTCCTTCCGAAATCGAGCAGATTACCTTCCTTAAGGGCGCTCAGGCTGTGGTGCTCTATGGCGCCAAGGCTGCCAAGGGTGCCATCCTCATCACCACCAAGCGTGGCAAGGTCGACGGTCTGCAGATCGTGGCCAACGCCAACACGGGCTGGCATGTGGCTAAGGAATTTCCTGAGTATCTTGGCTCGGCAGAGTACATGACCCTCTACAACGAGGCCCGTATCAACGACGGACTTGGCGTAAAGTACTTCCCGATGGACATCTACAACCATGCCTCTGGATTGAATCCTTACCGTTATCCCAACGTCAACTACTATTCCGACGAGTATATCCGCAAGGTATACAACCGTTCAGAAGGTACGTTGGAGATTCAGGGTGGTGGCACACGTGCCCACTTCTATACCAACATCAACTACTATCGCGCTGAGGATCTCCTCAACTTCGGCGTGGCAAAGGACAACTACACCGACCGCTTCAGTGTTCGTGGTAATGTAGACCTTTTGGTCAACAAGGTGATCAGTGGTTTTGCCAACGCAAGCGCCACATTCTACAATGCCAACAAGAACAAGGGCGATTTCTGGGGTGAGGCCGCTTCCATGCGTCCCAACTTCCCTGAGAATGCGGCACCGCTGATTTCTCTCGATATGGTCGACCCCAATGCCTCCAAGGCACTTGCCATCCTGGGCAAGTCGCTCAACCTCCTCGACGGGAAGTATTTCCCCGGTGGAACAAAGGCTACCCAGACCAATGCTATCGCCGACTGCTATTTCGGTGGAAAGACAACCGACGTCAGCCGTCAGTTCCAGTTCGATGCAGGTATCATCTACGACATGAACAAGTTCGTACGTGGATTGTCGTTCAAGACACAGTTCGCTATCGACTATGCGGCCAACTACAGCCTGTCATACGACAACAAGTACGCCGTGTTCATCCCCACCTGGAGTAACTACAACTCACAAGACATCATCGTAGCCCTTACCCAGCAGAACGATGAGATTCGCTCGGGACACATGGCCATGTCGAACTCCTCATATCGCCAGACTATCTCTTGGAACGGCCATTTCGACTACGACCACACCTTCGCCGGCAAGCACCATGTCACCGGTATGCTGCTCGCCAATATGTTCACCACGACACGCAGCGGACAATACCACCGCTATGCAAATGCCAACCTGGGCCTTCTGGCAGGCTACGACTATATGGACCGTTACTTTGCCGAGGTGGCTTTGGCAGGTGTGCATTCGGCACGTCTTCCTGAGGGCCATCGTGAGGCTATCTCACCTTCCTTCACCATCGGCTGGAACCTGGCAAAGGAGAAGTTCATGGAGGGAAGCTTCGTCGACGACCTGATGCTCAGCGCTTCTTACAGCGACCTCAACGAGGACATTGATGTATACATGCACGACGACGACACTAACAGCGATAAGTACTTCTACATCTACCAGGCACAGTGGAAAAATACCGGTGGTGGTTTCTCTTGGAACGAAGGTTCTTCTACCAACCGCACCTACTCCACTGCAGGTAGCAACCCGGCCCTCGACTTCATCCACCGCAAGGAATTTTCAGTAAATCTGCGTGGCTCGTTCTTCAACAAACTCATCACCGCCGACGTCACCTTCTTCAATACGGATATGGATGGCTTCATTACCCAGAAACCCACCATGTTCCCGTCTTATTTGCAGGGTGGTCTGTCGGGGAGTTCGTTCAAGCCGGCCATCAACAACAACATCCAGAACCGTAAGGGCATTGACTTCAGCATCAAGGCTCAGAAGCAGTTCGGACAGGTTTACGCCGCTCTTGGAGTCGTCGGTACCTATCTCAAGACAGAGTACACCAAGTATGATGAGATTAAGGAATACGACTACCAGCGTGCCGAGGGACGTCCTCTCGATGTCATCTGGGGTTACAAATGCCTGGGCTTCTATAATGTGGGCGACTTTGATTACAATTCCGAGACGGGCAAGTACACCTTGAGGAAAGACCTCCCGACCCCAGCGATCGGTGGTACCATCCAGCCGGGTGACCTGAAGTACGAGGATGTGAACCAGGACGGAAGAATCGATGACAAAGACCAGGTGGAATTGGGCAAATGGGGTACATACGGATCCCCGCTCACCCTGGGTGTGAACCTTACTCTCAAGTATAAGAATTTCACGCTCTTCGTGCTTGGCAACGGACAGTTCGGTGCCTATGGAATGAAGAACAGCAGCTACTACTATATGAGTGGTGAAGCCAAGTACTCGGTCAATGCACGTGGTCGTTGGACGCAGGCCACTGCCGATCAGGCCACCCATCCCCGTCTCACCACGCTGGGCTCTGCCAACGATGGAGCGAACTCCACCTTCTGGCTTTACAGCACCGACCGTTTCAACCTCCGCAAGGTGCAGCTTACCTACGACTTCCCTCAGGAGATGTTCAAAGGAAAGGTTGTGAAGGCTCTCTCAATCTATTTGAATGGCAACGACCTCCTCACAATCTCTAAGCACAGAAAAATGATGGAGACAAGCGTTGGCTATGCACCACAGACTCGTTTCTATAATCTCGGTGTTAAGGTAACCCTCTAATAAAAGACAAGAAAATGAAGACAAGACACATTATATTGTATCTCATCGGTATCCTCGCATTCTGCTCTTGCAACGACATGTTCGAGCCGGCAGATGAAAACAACCGACAGACGGAAGACATGACCGAGGAGTCGAGGTATGCACATGGTCTGCTGATGTATGCTTACGACCGTCTTCCTTATATCACCACCACTCAGACCGATATCGCTACGGATGATGCTGTCACCAACCAGCTCAACAGTGCCTACCGGAGTATGGCGATGGGTACATGGCAGGCAGAAGAGAGCAACAATCCGATGTCGGTGTGGAACAATTGCAAGGATGGTATTCAGTATATCAACCTCTTCTTCTCTATCGTAGAGAAGGTGAAGTTCGCACCGAGTGCCGTCTCAAAGCAGCAGATGTTCGTCGACCGCCTGAAAGGTGAGGCTTTCGGCCTGCGTGCGCTTCTCTATTACTATTTGCTGCAAGCACATAGTGGCTATGCCGCCGATGGCGTGCTCTACGGTGTTCCCTTGCTGGTCACACCTGAGGATGGTAGTTCCAATTTCAATTTGGCACGTGCCACTTTCGCCGATTGCGTGAAGCAGTGCTTCGCCGACTGCGACAGTGCCATGTTCTACCTCCCCGTCGACTATGTCGACATCGCCAACGCTGACGAAATCCCCGCAAAGTATAAGAATCTTGGCGCCAATTATTCCAATTACAACTTGGTCTTTGGCAACAAGGCCAATGGCCTGATGTCGGGCAAGGTGGCCGAGGCCATCAAGGCTCAGATCGCACTCCTCGCCGCAAGTCCCGCTTTCCGCGACCAGAGTGGCGTGACCTCTGCCGAGGCAGCAACGCTCTGTGCCAACGTGCTCAAGCGCATTGGTGGTATGGAGGGATTCGACCCTACAGGCAACATCTGGTACAAGAACACCCAGAAGCTTGATCCAAGTGCCTCTGAAATGCCCGAAATCCTTTGGCGTGAAGACCGTAGGAAGAATGCAGAGCAGGAGAGAGAGAACTTCCCGCCAACGCTCTATGGCAGTGGCCGCGTGAACCCCTCACAGAATTTCGTCGACGCCTTCCCCATGCGTAGCGGACGTCCCATCACCGATCCCAATTCTGGCTACGACCCGAGGAATCCTTATGCCAACCGCGACCCACGCCTTTCCGACGACGTGATCTTCAACGGGACCACATTCAGAAGAACTGTGATCATTACAGGTACGTATCCTACCGACAATGACGAGACCGATGACAACATCAATAGCATCAGCACCTCTACGCGTACGGGATATTACCTGAAGAAGCTGCTCCGTGAGGATGTAAGCGCTCAGTCGAGCTCTCTCATCGAACAGTATCACATCTATCCTCGCATCCGCTATACCGAGATCTTCCTCGCCTATGCCGAGGCAGCCAACGATGCATGGGGACCCAAGGCCGACCCGACAGGCATTGGCTTCACGGCCTACGATGTGATCAAGGCCATCCGTGTGCGTGCTGGTCTTGCCACCAACGAGATTGGCCAGCCCCTCCCCGAAGGTGATGTATATCTTGAGGAGTGTGCCACCGACCAGGCCAAGATGACCAACCTTATCCGCAACGAGCGCCGTATCGAACTATGCTTCGAGAACAAGCGCTTCTGGGATATCCGTCGCTGGATGTTGCCACTCAATGAAACCGTCAGGGGTATGAGGATCGACCGCGACAAAGCTACCAGCGAGCTCACTTATACCGTCATTGATGTGGAGGAACGTGTATACGACAACTCTTACCAGTGCTACGGCCCCATCCCGAAGGGTGAAGTCCTCAAGTGGAGCAACCTCCAGCAAAACAAGGGTTGGTAAAATTTTAGGTTGAAAGAAATCAATTGTAATCCATAAGAAATATGAAACTTACAAAATACATTTACGGAGTAGCCCTGGGAGCCCTTTCTCTCACTTGTGCTTCTTGCTATAATGCAGACCAAGAGTTCCCCGACTATGAAGGAGGTACGACAGCCTACTTTCCATATCAGTTCCCGGTACGTACGCTCGTACTTGGCAACGATATCTACGACAACACGCTCGACAACGCACACAAGTGCCGTATCTGGTCGACGATGGGTGGTGCCTATGGCGGACGTAACGCCACCGTGCAGATAGCTGTCGACGAGTCGCTCTGCGACAACCTCTGGTTTGTTGATGCTGGTGGTAACGCATCCTCTCCGGTGCTTCCCATGCCAACGTCATACTATCAACTGGCATCCAATACCATTTCCTACAATGGTGAGCCCCGTGGCTATGTGGAGGTGCAGTTCACCGATGCGTTCTTCAACGATCCCAAAGCTGTGGAGAATACCTATGTCATTCCATTGTTGATGAAGAGTGTTACGGGCATCGACCACATCCTCACCGGTACACCGCGTGAAGGTCTCTCCCCGTCGCGTTCGAACATTGAGGATTGGGATATCCTGGCCAAGGACTATGTGCTCTACTGTGTGAAGTATATGAACCCATGGCAGGGGAAATATATCCGCCGTGGTGTCGATAATGTTACAGAGAATGGTGTTACCTCGACCGTGGTGCGCAAGGATATGTCGATGGTTAATTCCGACCTTACGCATTACAAGGAGAATCCTGTGAACCAGAATGATGAGGTCTGCGGTATCACTACAATTAACATGTCGCAGGCCAACTTCAAGGTTTCTATGAATATTGGTAAGGATGCTTCGGGAGATGCCCGACCTTCTCAGAGTTGTAACCTCGTCCTCACATTTAATGGCAACAATTGCACCATAACAGGTGGTGATGAGGATGTTCCTGCTTCTGGCTCTGGCGAGTTTATCGTCAATGGAACGGAGAAACCTGAATACAAAGACTACCAGTGGGGAAGCATGAACGGAAAGCCTGTTCAGCGCGATATCCTTCGTTTGACATATAATGTGACCTTCAAGAAAGGTAGGGTCATCGGTAAAAAGATGGTAGGAAAAAAAGAAGTTGACTGGATTCTTGACAACGACATCCAGATATCGACCAGCGACACCCTCGTTGTCCAGACCCGTGAGTCAAACAAGAAAGTATTCTTCTCACCCAAATACGTTAAATAATTATAGGAGGCTATGTGTATGATCAAATTTTTTAGAAACGGTCTCTTGATGTTGGCTGCTGGAGCACTTGTTGTTTCCTGTGCCGACTACAACGTGACAGACGATTTCCCTGCTCACCCCGATCCTTCTTACGTAGAGCCATATAAGGACTTGGGTCCTGTGAAGTCATACATCGACAGGGCACAATATCCCAACCTGTCGCTCGGCGCCACGCTCAAGGTGACGGATTTCAACAAGCAGGAATTGGCTCATGCCGCTGCGGTCACCAACTTCGATGATGTCGCTTTTGGTACCACCCTGATGGCTGGCACTATCGTCAACGCGAAAGGTGTGATGAATTTCCTCGATATGAGCGACCTTCTCACCCATGTCGATGAAATCGGTTATACCGTTTACGGCAGTCCCCTCTTCGCCAATGCCAACCAGGCCGATGATTGGATGAATATGCTTACCGCTCCCATCGAGATTCCTGTTGACTATGTGGAAGGAAAGGAAGTGGATTATAACACTATGACCACATTCGATGGTACAGTGGAAAAAGGAAAAGCTTCTATCGCCAAATACGATGGCATGAACGTGCTTCAAATCGGTACGTTGTCCAATGTCTATATCATTGAGGGCTTTGAAGTTGACCCCAAAGCCAAATATACCATTACTTTCTGGGCAACTACCGAAAAGGTCAGTGACACTGGCGTATCCTTCAACGTGACATTCTCCGGAACTCCCGTATCAGGCTCTGGCTCGGATGGAAAGTTCACGGTCAAGCAGGGAAAATGGACCAAATTTGTGATTGAGGCCCAGAGTGCCCCGGACGTGTCTGAGGGATACTTGAGAATTGAGAATGGCCGTAATGGTACCATCTATGTGCAAAAGGCACAGGTAGGCTACTATCCCGACAACCACCGTCCACAGACTGACAAGGAAATCAGCGACACGATCAATTTCGCAGTCAACGACTGGTGCGATGGTGTGATGAAGATCAACGCTGGCCGTATCAAGTCGTTCGATCTCATCGATGAGCCCATCGACCCGAAGGCTGAACTCGAGAATGGCATGCTCGATATCAAGCATTCTACAGAAAAGGTATTCTGGCAGGATATTCTCGGAAGCGAAAACTACGCTCCGGTAGTATCAAGGGCTGCCAGCACGGCATTCGAAAAGCACGGTGGCAATCCTGCCGACCTGAAGTTCTTTATCAGTGAGACTGGTCTCGACAACCCCAAAGTAATTGAGAGTCTCAAATACTGGATTGGCATCTGGGACAGCAAGGGTGCCAAGATCGACGGTATCAATGCCAAACTGAATCTCTTCTATAGCGAGGATGCTGCAACGCAGGCCGCCAATGAGGCCTCGCTCAACCTTCTCCTTGATAACCTTGCTGCCACAGGCAAACTCATCCGTCTGTCCAACTTCGACATCAAGTATCAGAATGCTGAAGGTGCCCCCGTCTTGGCAAATAATATCTCAGAGGATCAGCGTCAGCGACTTGCCGACTACTATGCCTACGTTATCAGGAGCTATATGACCAAGATTCCGCATGACAAGCAGGCTGGTCTCTGCAAAGGCAACCTGGCCGACACCAGCGATCCCGTAGGTCTCTGGTATGTGGATAACAAGGATTGGGTGCGCACAGCCACCTACAAGGCATTCTGCGATGCCCTCAGTGGAAAGTAATGAACTTATTTGGTTGCCAGTGAGGAGAAGGACTCGTTCCTTTTCTTCCTGGCAATTAACCCTTAGCTATTTTTTTAACTACCAACTTTTTATTTATTAATCTAAATTTTTCTATTATGAAGAAATTGTTTACTCTTGTTGCTCTCCTAGCAGTGTTTATGGGAGCAAAGGCAGAGTGGGTAGAAGATTACAAGATCGACTACTCAAACAACACTGGCTTCCCATTCTATGTGATGGGGTATGTGCCCGAGTGGGTTGACGGTGTGATGACCGACTACGGAGCAAATTACAGGTATGCAACACAGGCAGACCTTGATGGTGACGGTGATGCCAAATGGAAAGATGGAGAATCTTCTGTTGGTACTGTTACGACTCAAGGTGGAACAGAGTATCAGAAGGTGACAGGTGCTGGCCCATATTGGCACCAGTATTTCATTGCCGATGGTATTCCCACCGAACTCGATGGCACTTATACCGTTAAGGCTATGGTCAAGGCTTCAGAGCCTGTCTCCATCAACGTCAACATGGGTTGGGGTTGGGGTGACGGCCAGCAGGCCAAAGCTTCCGTTACTATCCCCTCCGAGTGGACTGAGGTAGAATGGGAGTACAGCGGCATCGGTGGCACTTCTTGTAACCTCGTTGCTCAGCCAGGTACTTTCACTGGTATCATCGAATGGAAGTATGTGACTGTTTCCCACAATGCAAAGCCAGTGAGACCTACCGTATGGCAAGAGTGGCTCACCAGCGACGGACAGCCTGTTATCGTCGACGGTTCGCCCATTCCTACCTATATGGGTGATGCCGAGACTCCATGGGCCGATCCTAACGTAAAATTCAACGACCAGTCACAGAACTACCTGATTTGTGCATGGGGTAAGGAGAAAGGCATCAATATGAATGATGACGGTGGTTGGGATCCATTCCCTGCTACAATCGAAGAGGTTGACGGTAGCCACGTATTCGTCGTTCATGGTAAAGTTGCAGACACCGAAGGTGATGCCTCTGCATGGGACAACCAGTTCTGGATCCAGTCGCCGAAGGCTTGGAAGTCGGGCGACCAGGTGAAGATTCACTTCCGCTACAAGGCTTCAAAGAACGTAACGGTAGCTACTCAATGCCACAAGCAGAACCCCTCCGACTACCTTATCTGGCATGCTATCGGTGACGTTAGCTTCACAGAAGAGTGGCAGGATTTCGACGGTGTCATGAATATCGCCGATGATATGGGCGGCACTTGGTCTATCGCATTCCAGCTGAACCAGAATGACAAGGATGCCATTGACTTCTATTTCGACGACCTCTCATGGCAGAGCATGAAGCTCGACGAGGGTTATTTCGTGGCTGGCTCTAACTCAGCTACGGGCCTTGAGTATGACTTCGACAACGCTATTCAGTTCGAATACGACTCCACTTTAGAGGACCCATGCTATGTAGCTACCATAGGTGAGAAGGGCAAGACCGACACTTATGTCAATCAGATCATGATCTCTACCGTTCGCGGTAACGATGCTGCCTTCAAGGGCAACACCCTGAAGCCTGCTGGCACGATCACCAACGATCCTGACAACTGGATGGACTATACCGAGGCCAGTCTCGCCAAACTGTCTCTCCCGGGTACTGGTGTATGGAAGATTTATCTCGACGACGAATACAAGTCAATGGCATTCGAGATGCTCGAGGGTTCAATCGATGAGATTGTTGAAATCAATCCTAACCCCACAGTGGTTGTTGTGAACGCTCCTGAGAGAGATGACCTTACTGATGGAGAAGATGGTACTGTAAAAGAGGAGCCGGGTGGCACAGGCCAGCCTTGGGACAGCCAGTTCTGGATTGTTGCTAACCGTCAGCTCAGCACTGGTGAGGTTACCATTCTCCAGTTCAAGTACAAGAGCGCAACTGCTGCAAAAACTACTACACAGTGCCACGCTGATCCAGGTGCATATCTCCACTGGGCTGCTATCGGTGACGTGAACTTCACTGAGGAATGGCAGGACTTCGAAACTGTATTCACTGTTCCTAGCGAGGCCAACAACATGAAGTCTATCGCATTCAACATGTCTGAGATCAAGGCTGCTAACAAGTATGAGATCAAGGATGTTGTATGGAAGAGCGAGGATGGCAAAGAGTCTCTGATCAACCAGGAGGGCGCCGACAACTTCTACGTGAAGGAGGGTGCTGGCGATACCCCACACGTATTCGTTGATCCTGAAGGCATCTCCAGCGTAGTTGCCAACAGCAGCAATGTTTCTACCGTAACCTACAACATCGCAGGCCAGCGTGTGACAAAGGATTACAAGGGCATTGTGATCAAGAACGGCAAGAAAGTGGTGGTGAAATAATCCTCCTCTTTCCCCCTCTATAGAGGGAACATAAACACCATCGTGCGTCACCTTCCGTCATCGGAATCGTGACGCACGATTTTTTTGTAAAGCAACTTGTGGGAGAGAGGAGAGTAAGATGTGACCTCCCCCTGCCCCTCAAAGATGAAAGATGACCTCCCCCTGTCCCTCAAAGATGAAAGATGACCTCCCCCTGTCCCTCAAAGATGAAAGATGACCTCCCCCTGCCCCTCCTGAGAGGAGGGGGGAATAATATGCTTGGCTAATCAGTCCCCCCTCCTCTCAGGAGGGGCAGGGGGAGGTCAAAAGGCAAAAATTAACAGGGTAAAATTTTTTACCCCATAAGGGAGAGATGGGGAAGGAAAAGCAAATCAGGCTTTTTTTATGGCGCTGCCGATGTTCATCATGCGAAGCATCACAAATGTTTAGCATGCGAAGCATGATAAACCTCAAATCTCAAACCTCAAACCTCAAACCTCAAATCTCAAATCTCAAATCTCAAACCTCAAACCTACTCCACGTACTCCACATTCACGGCATCGCCCTTGAGGATATCGGCGAAGGCTTGCGGACTGATGGTGACGGGACCCTTCATAAACTCGGGGATGTTGTAGCAGCGCAGGAACTGGCGGTGATAGTCGGGGTCCTCGCAGGGCAGTTCGAAAGGCTTTGTGGCATGCCCATCCTTGTCTACATGGGCAATGTAGGGACGGGTGTATACCCCATCGTTGCGGCGGCTGCTGAAGATGATCCAGCGGCCATTGCTCGACCAGGAGT
>Ga0256407_10003060_pt1 | contig 30542 bp, 11 predicted proteins | sample RumenRJG_04DNA_FD_193489 | JGI IMG/M metagenome (GOLD analysis project Ga0256407, IMG submission 193489) | Bovine rumen microbial communities from Lethbridge, Alberta, Canada - RJG_04 | ecosystem: Host-associated > Mammals > Digestive system > Stomach > Rumen | place: Canada: Alberta...
TTTTTTTTTTTTTTTTATTTTTTTTTATTTTTTTTTTTTGGATAGAATATTATTATTTTTTTTTGTTTAAATATTTAATTTTTTTTAAATATATAAATGATTTTATGCTAAAAATAATTATTCTTTATCATATAATAATATATATATTTGTTTATTCATTAATTTTTTGATATAAATAATATGTTTACATTTAATTTTCAATTCTAATTAAAAAAATAACTAATATACCATTAAAATATTCCATTAACTAAATGGGCAAAATCAGCAAAATTAAAAAACTTTTGTTTTAAATTAATATTATATTTAGTAAAATCAATATTATAATAATGATTTACTTGTTCTAAAGTGACATAACCTAATTTCATAGTATCTAATTTTAAAAAATCTTCTCTAATTTTACATAAAGTTTCATCATTAGTAATATTATCATAAATCTCATAAGCTTTCTTCAAAGCCTTAATAACATTTAATCTAAAATCAGGATGTTTTTCAAGTAAACCTTCACATAATTCTCTCAATTCTTTATTTTCAATTTCATTAAAATTAATTTTATCATATAAAATATGTTCTTCTAAATTTTCTTTATCATTTCCATTAAAAGGGAAATTACCTACTAACATAGTATAAAATAAAATCCCAATAGACCACATATCAATCATTTTTGAATAATAACCCCCTTCTAAAATTTCAGGTGCTTGATAATAAGGACTTCCTACAATTTCATTCATTATATTATTTTCAGGAATATAACAAGATAAACCAAAATCAATAATTTTAATATTTGGTTTACCATTTTCAATACTAATTAAAAAATTTTCTAATTTTATATCTCTATGACATATTTTTAATTCATTATGTAAATAATCAACTGTTTCTAATATTTGAATTAAAATTTCTAAAGCTAGTTCATCATTTAAATGTTCACCAGGATATTTTTTAATAAAATCAAGTAAATCACCTCCTTCAATAAATTCAAGAACAAAACTAATTGATTTTAAATCTTCATATACACCAAAACATTTAACAATATGAGGATGATTTACATTTTGACTTATTTTAGCTTCGTTTATTATACTACTTTTAAATTTAATTGATTGTTTATTTATTTTCTTTATTGCATATTTTACACCATTTTTATCTTTTGCTATGTATACTTCTCCTGATGAGCCTCTTCCTATAAAATTACTATCAATTTTATAGTTTTCTGATATATTTTTTCTTTTTGAATATTTTAAAGATAAAATATAGTCATTATCATCTGATTGTGAATCAATTCTTTTTAATTTTAATTTTTTATTATTTTTTGAATTTGATTCACAAACCCCCATTTTAATATTTTTTTTAATTGTATTATAATTAAAATGAGCATTTAATTTTAAAAAAACTTAAAAAAACAACAAAAAATTAAAATGGAAAAATTCTTTTTACTTAATAAGATTGATAGTCATATTCTTCATCCTATTACACTAAATTTTTTAGAGGAGCAAATCACTTCTCTTTATATTGATAATTTTTTTAATTACAAAATTAATATTGCTTTCTCAATATTTGAATTATTATTATCAATCTTTACTATTATTTCTTCTATTATATCATATTATAATATAAAATCAAATTTAAATCATTTAAGATTATTTTTAGTATTATTATTGACAATTTTCTTATTAATAAATATTGTTTTTTTTTATGCATCGAAAAATTCACATATTTATAGGAAAGTTTTAATTTATTTTGGAACATCAATCCATATTTTTTGCTATAAAATTTTAATTTATGTTTTATTATCAATTAGTTATACAGATTATTATTTGTATTTTCAAAAAATTACTGCAATATATTCTTTATTTGAAATGTTTATTGCAATGTCTTTTATGTTTTTTATTAATGATTCTTTTATTATTCATTTTATTATACATTTGATTTCAAATATATTAATTTTTATTACAGAAACTTTTTTGAATAAATATATTCAATTATCATATATATTTTTTATTTGCCTCATTTCTTCAATATTAGTTTGTCTTGTATCATATTTTCATGAAAAATATCAAAAAATAGAATGGTTTATAAATTATAGAAGAATTAAAGATATAGATTATTATGCAAAAATGTTTTTAAATAATACTTTTGTTATAGTATCTTTTAAAAGGAATGAAGTATTTAATTTTAATCCTTCAATAAGATATATTATTGAAAAATCAAAATTACGAGAAGATTTAGAGAAATTATTATATTCAAGAAATGAAAGTGAAAAAGAAGAATTAAATGATAATAATCCAAAATTTTTTATGAATGATGGATTAAGTATAATAATAAAAAAATTAATTTTTTCTAAAATAAAAATCAAAAATGAAAATATATCAAATATTATAAAGGAACAAATAAATAATTTAAAATCAGATGAAAAAAATTTTTTAGATAGAATAAGTACATTTTTTTCAATAATTAGGGATAATAAAGAACAATTTATTAATGTATATTATTTAGGAGCAATAACATTTGAAAATATTGATAAACAATATTCAGTTTTTATTCAAGTAAATCCATATAATGATCAAATAAATTATTTTGCAGTAGCTTTAGATTTTCCAATTGAAGTTTCTCAAAATATTGAAATATTAAGTAAAATTTCAATTTTAAATTCAAAAATAACACATGAAATAAAAAATCCTTTAGCAGCAATTCAAACTCTTGTTTCTGAAATAAAAACTTTTATTGAAAATATAGGAATTAATGAAGTTATTAATAAATTAGATGCAATATTTGATTATTCTGAATATATGAAATATATTACTAAAGATTTTGAATTTTTAGCTTTAAAATTAAATAATTTAAGAGAAGAAACAAATTTAACTGAAGTTGATATTAAAAAAGTTAATTTTGAATTAACAGTAAATTTTGCAGTAGAATTAATAAGAAACATTTGGAAAAATAAAAATTCAAGAGTTTTAATAAGAAAAGAAATAGATAAAACAATATCAGAATATATATATACAGATGAAATAAGAGTTAAACAAATTATAATAAATCTCTTATCTAATAGTTTAAAATTTACAAAAATGGGAAGTGTAACTTTAGTATGTTCTAATTATGATAATGATTATATATTAGTAATGGTTAAAGATACTGGAATTGGAATGAAACAAGAACAAATTGACAAATTAAATCAAGATGGTACTTTATTTTTAAAAAGTTATGATAATAATAAATTTGGTTCAGGATTAGGTTTAAGTGTAGTTAAAGATATGGTAAAAATATTAGGTAAAGATTTTAAAGTTGAATCAAAATATAATAAAGGAAGTAAAATAAGTTTTTTACTTAATAAAAATATAAATAAATTTAAAGAATTAAGTGATACAATATTAAAAACAGATTCTTTTAAACAAAAAAATATGATTAATTTAATTGAAGCATCAACAGCACCATTAACTACAAATAATGATTCAAATATAAATTACAATACTAGAAATTCAATTTTTCCAAAAAATAATAATACAGAAGAATTAACAAAAAGAGAATCTTTTCTTTTAGTAAAACCAATAGATAATCACACTTTACAAACAACAATTCAATATTCAAAAAATTTTAATAATAATTTTTTAGATATAAATAAAAAATATATAAATAATAAAAGAAGATCATCATTTAATATATTAAGACCAAGAATATCAACTTTTACAAAACCAATTAATTTACAATTACCAAAAGTTGAATTTCATGAAAATTTAGCAGATTTATCTGTATCACATATTTTAGAAAAAAAAAAAATTTATGCTTTGGTTGTTGAAGATGAACAAGTTTTAAGAAATTGTAATATTAATTTAATTACTAAATATTTTAATGAAAGAGGAATTGAAGTTTTTATTGAAGAAAGTAATGATGGAATTGAATGCATTTATAAGATTTATAAAGGTTTTATTAAAGAAATTAAATATCAATTCATTGTTACTGATGAACAAATGAATACTATGAATGGTAATATGATGACTAATATTATTAGAGCTTTAATTGAAGAAAAAAGATTTTATCCTATTAAAATTTATTCTAGTTCTGGTAATAATTATATTGATGATAATTTTAAAAAAAATTATGAAGGAGTTTTTTCAAAACCATTAACTATTGAAAATGTGGCTGATATTTTTAAAGATAATATTGATTTGGATGAAATATAAAAACTATTTTTTATAAATACCTAATTTTTGATAATTAATCATAATTATAAATATATATCTCTATAATATAAAATTTCGTTTTTAAAACAATTTTGTTATTCAAATTATTGTAAAACTCTTTTTTTTGATCTAAATTTAAATTTATAAATAATTTATATATTTAAATAAATATATTTTAATTTAAAAAAAATCACTAAAAAAAAATAAAAAAATAAAAATATACTTAAATATAAACAAATATTTAAAATCCAAAAAAATTTTATTATTCTCCTTATAAATTAAATAGAAAAATCATTACAATTATTATTTTATGTTTAAACCTTATTATTTATTTTTTTTTACCTTCCTTTTACCTCCTTTCTTAGGAGCCATTGCTCCTAATTTAATACATTTAAGTTCTTCATTAAAGAAAGCTCTCATAATTCTATGTTTTACAGCTTCATGACTTAAACAACCACCATAAGTTCTTGAAACAGTTCTTTGACTTTTTGGTAAACTTTTCCAATCTTTTTTTCCTAATCTTTTTAAACCATTAAGAATTACTTTTGTGTCACCACATATTACTGGATTTCTTGATTTTTTTATTTTTTTAAATCTTAGTTTTCCTCCTGGTGTTCTAAATCTTTTTACTTTATTTGATTTTGTGTGATATGTATATTTTTTTACTGTTTGGATTCTTGGGGCCATTTTAAAAAATAAATTTTTTTAGATATATTTTAATTTAATTAATTATTTAAATTATTATTTTTATATTTTATTTTTTTTTGTTTTTTTTTATTCAATTACTGAATGTTTTTTTTAAATTTTAATAAATCTTCATAATATCATTTTTTGATTTATAATTATTAATTTATTATAATTAATATAATAATTGAATTTTATAAGAAATTCTATATAAAGAAGTTTTAATGATAAAATTTAGATAAAATATAACACATTTATTATTTAAATTAATAAAATAAAGAAAATTTAAATATATATAATAATGAAGTCCAGAGTAATAAATCCTCCAGCATTAAAATTGGACAAAAAAATAAAACCATTAAACATAAAAGCAGGAACAGATGTCCTTCAAATGAAAAATATGATAAAACATAAAAGTCAAGATGTATACATTCAAAAATCAAAATCAAAAGATAAACAAATAAATAAAAAATTAAAAGTAGACAGTAAAAAAAATTTAAAACAAGTAAGTCCAAAAACTAAAAAAAACAAACAAGCATTATCACCAAGAATAATGTCTCCAAATATATCTCAAAAAGTAAATAATCCAAAAAATACTCAAGTAAAAAATACAGAAAATACTAATAATAAAAATATAATTGAATCAAAACATTCATTAGGTAAAATAATGGATAATGATAGTTGTCAAGAAATAGAATCAGAAGAAGATGAAAAAAGTAATGGAAGAAAATCATTTAATTCATCAGATTCAGAAATAATTGATGAAAGAGAATTTGATATAGGAAGTCCAATAACTGATAAAATTCAAAAATATCATGAAACTAAATTTCCAACTTTATCAGCAAATCCTTTTATGATGAATTCAAGTAAAGAACAATCTATTAATAAAAATGTTAAAGAATCTAATAATATTAGTATTGATATTACTGAAAATAATTCTAATAATGAAAAAGATTATCCTTTATATGTCAAGTTGTTAAATTTAGCAAAGAAAGGTGATAGAGAATTGTTTTTAGAAGTTCTTGAAAAAATATTAAGTTTACCTAATAATTCAGGTAATATTAATTTTAAAGATGAAAATGGATTGAGTGCTTTACATTATTCTTGTGATGAAGGAAATTTGAAAATTGTTCAAATTTTAATTAAAGCAAATTGTAATTGTAATATAAGAACAAATGATAAAAAAACTCCATTACATTTTGCTTCTTTAAGAGGATATTTTGATATTAGTAAAATATTAATTGAAAATGGTGCTATTTTAAATGTTTATGATAATGAAAAAAATACTCCTTTACATTATTCAAGTATGAATGGCCATATTGAATTATTAAAATATTTTTTAGGGAAATTACCTGAAGCTGATATAAAAAATATTTATGGGAAGACACCATTGGATGTAGCTCAGAAAGAAGAAATTAAAACTTGTCTAAAGAAATATATTGAAAAGAAAGAGAATGTTTATCATAAAATTAAAATTCATAATACTACTGAAACTACTGTTAAAAATATGATGAGAAATTTTTCTCCTAAACAAGAGAATAATAATAATAAAAATGTTCTTGTTCAAAAAACTCAAAATAATATTAATATTAATATTCAAACTAACATTAATAATTCTAATAATGATAATGGAATAACTAATACAGAAGGAAATGAAAAAATAAAATCAAATATGAAAAAAAGTAATACAAGTCAAACAGCATTTATAGTAAATACAACAAATAAATTATTAAAACATCTTTCAACTAATACAAATCATCAAACAAAATCAAAAGGAAATAATACACATAATCATAATACATTAAATATAAACATTAAACAAAAACCAAGTACAGCAAGTTCAAATATAAGTAATGATAGTAATTCATCAAATTTTTCCCTACATTCTCAATTTTCAAATAGGAAAAAATCAACAAATAAAATATTAAATTCCTCCGAAAAAAATATAACAAACGGTAATTTACATAAAACAAAAACATTACAAAAATTTACAATAAATAATCCATTTTTAAAAGGTTTAAAAACAAATAAAAATATCTCAGGTAAAAAAGTAAATATCCCCTTAAGTGAAAAAAAGCAAAACATAACAAATAATTCAATAAACATAACAAGTACCTCAATAGACACATCAATATCTCGTTTAAATAAAACAGAAGACAACAATATAAAAAAATCAAAGCAAAATCCAACAAATATGGAATGTGATAATTGTTTAGATAGTATTGAAGAAGAAAGAATAACTCCAACATCCTTTGTATGTTTAGCACTTTTAGGAAGAGGAAGTTTTGGTGAAGTTTATTTAGTACAAAAAATAAATACAGGTTCATTATATGCAATGAAAGTTTTAAGTAAAGATAGAATTATGGGACAAAATTTATTAAAATATGCAATGGCAGAAAGAAATGTTCTTTCATTATCAAATCATCCTTTTATTGTAAAATTAAATTTTGCTTTTCAAACATCAAGTAAATTATTTTTAATATTGGATTATTGCCCTGGTGGTGATTTATCAAAGCATTTATATCATGAGAAAAGATTTAATGAACAAAGAGCAAAATTTTATTTATGTGAAGTACTTTTAGCTTTAGAAGATTTACATAAAAGAGATATTATTTTTAGAGATTTAAAACCAGATAATGTTGTACTTGATGAAAATGGACATTGTAAATTAACAGATTTTGGTTTGAGTAAAGAAGGTGTTTTTGATAGTCAATGTGCAAAAAGTTTTTGTGGTTCAATTGCTTATTTAGCTCCTGAAATGTTAAAAAAACAAGGACATGGAAAAGCAGTTGATTGGTATTTATTTGGTGTTTTATTTTATGAAATGCTAATTGGAATTCCACCATTTTTTACTGATCAAAGAGAAGAAATTTTTCATAATATTGAATATGGAGAATTACAAATACCTAAATTTATTAGTAAAGAAGCTAATGAATTATTAAGAGCTTTATTACAAAGAGAACCTTCGAAAAGATTAGGAGGAGGAATTAGAGATGCTTTAGAAATTAAAGAACATGATTATTTTAAAGATGTAAATTGGGATGATGTTTATAATAAGAAAGTTAAACCTCCTAGAATTAAAAAATATTATAAAGCTTTGCAAACTTATAATAAACCTAGATTGTTTGCAAATGATGATAATGAATATATTATTCATACTGAAGGTAATGATTTTACTAATTGTACTTTGCCTGGATGGTCTTTTATTAATAATGATGAAATGTAAATATTAAAAATTATTATTTTTTATTTACTAATTATGCTTATTCAAAGTTAAAATATGTACATTATTGTTTAATTTATAATAAGTGAAATGATATTTAATTAAAAAACAAATAATATAACAATAAATTAAAAAATTCAAAATTACCTAATTAATAAATAAAAAATTATATTAAAAAAATTTTTAAATTTAATATTTCAAAAATAAAAAATAATGAAAAAACAAGAAATTAACAAACCAACAAGAACAGATTACTTAAGTACAAAATCAACTTTCTCATCAAAAACAATAGATTTCTCAAAAATAAATAAAGACAAAATAGAAGAATATATAGAATTAATGCAAGAACATCAAATGAATTGTGTAAAAGCAAAAAATTTTATAGAAGCAGAATTAGCAAAACAAAGAGTAATACAATTGAGAAAAATACAAGAAAAAAAACAATTTAATGACGCTACAAAAAGACAAGGAAAAGAAACAGAAGAATTAAAAAATACAAAATTAAAAGAAATAAAAGCATTTAATACTAATTTTGATGTTAAATATAGTGAAGAAATGAGTAAATTAGAAGATATGTTAGTTGAATTGAGAAATAAACAAGATCAAGAATTTCAAGAATATATTGAAAATGTTGAAAATAATTATCCAACTGAACCAAAACCATCAAATGATTTACTTGATTTACAAAAACAATTAGATTATTATATTAAAACTGAAGAGTAAATATTATTTATTTTTTATTTATATCATAAAATTTTTAAATTAGTTATCCAAATGCACATCTTGCTCAAGTTGAAATTGAAGAATTGACAAAAAAAGAAAAAGAAAATTTTGAAACTTTAAAAGAAAGAAAAATTGAAAAAGATATTTCATCATTAAGATTAAAGCAAAATAATGAAATGAAAGCTATGGAATTAAAAATAGAAAATCATAAAAATGCATTATTAAGAGAAAAACAACAGAAATTACTAGAAATAGAATTAAAATATAAAAATAAAGCAAAGGAATTAGAAAGAAAACAAAAAGCAGAAAGAGATGCATTTCAAAGAATTCTTTCTTCAGGAACAGGATCACGTCCAAACACAACAAGAAGATATTCAAGAAGTATGCCAAAAAACTATTCATAAATTTTAAAAATTATTAATTAACATTTATTAATATAATTATATACATAATCAAAAAAAAACAAAACACATTTTAAAAAATTGTATATTTTTTTTTTAATAATATTAATAAATAACTTAAATCCAAGAAAAAATAAAAAAACAAAATAAAAAAATGGATCATACAAACAGTTCTATAAATGAAAAAGAAATGGATAACCAAGAAGATCTTCAACAAAACAATTCATATCTAAATTCAAATTCTGGAAGTGAATCAATGAATTTTCGTAAATATGAAAATAGAATTGAACATGGTTTAGTAGAAAGAATTTATGATGCAGGTCAAGGTGAAAAATTCAATGATCTTATAAAAAATCCAACAAAAATAAAAGCAATGAAAGCTTTTATTACAGGAGATGATGATATTGTAACATTACCAGATGAAAAAACAACAAAATCAAGATTTGATGAAGGGAAACTTACAGGACATAGAACATCAAATAATATTCAAGATTTACTTTCAATAACAGGTTTTAAAGTAATTGATAAATTACCTCCAACTGGAGGAGAAACTATTACAAGTGCAAATCAAATGATTGATCGTTTTAGAGTTTCTGCTACTGATTTTTCTAATAATTCACAAATGAATGTTACTAAAACTAGATTTAATGTTCCTTTAGAACCTAAATTATCAAGACCTACTACTACTATTATTAATTTAGGGAAAGCTTATAGTCAAAGAGCTAAAAATGAAAGGAATGCTGAAAGAGAAAATGAATTGGAAAGAGAAGCTTTATTAGAAGCTGAAAGACAACAGAAATTAAAGGAAAATCCACTTGAGGAATTACATAAGGAAATTGATGAAAGTGATCAAGATGAATATATGAATAAGATTCATAAGTTTATTAGAGATGCTTTTGAGAATAGAGATCATAAAATGGATTTTGTTTATTATTTACCTAGTGATAAAGAAAATTATTATGAATTGAGACCTAAGGAATTTAAAGATATTTCAAAGGAAAAAACTTATTATACACTTTCTAGTAAAGGACTTACTGTTTATATTGATAAAAAACCTAAAGAATTTATTAAATTGGCAGAATGGATTAATGAAAGACAAAGATATAATGTTATTGCTGAAATTCCTTTTTTTAAAAATTTTAAAATTTGGAGAATTATAAAAATGTGGAGGAAAAATATATTTAAACAAAAGAAAATTGCATATCAAAATGAATTACAAAATGCTCTTTTATTTAATAATAATAATTATAATGATAGGTTAATTAGACATAAAAGTTATTGTAATTCAATATTGACTTTAAAAATTGTGGATATGAAAGTAGGTTTAGATTCAAATTCTTTTCAAAAATTCCAAGATTTACAAAATGAATTAAGAAGAAGAAATAGAAAAAAATTAGATGATGTACATGATGCATGTCAAAATAATTTTGATACTTCATTAAGAACAATATTCAGTCAAGTTCAACAAAAAATAAATGACTTACATAATGAAGAAAATCGTAATACAGATGATAATAAAAAAGGGAATAAATTAACATCAAAAAAGAAAAAAAAAGAAGAGAGAAATAATGATTATGAAAATTATGAAAAAGCAGTAAATGATCAAAAAGGAATATTAAACGAAGATGAAATAGTAGGATTTGATAACTTTTCATATAAAAATAAAATGATGATAAAAGATGAATGTAAAAACTTTGTAAAATTAGCATATCTCTTTGATTATATAATGTTAGATGTTTTAAGAAGAATGTTTATATTTTCAATGACAGATGTTTTAACAAAATTAGATGAATATAATGAAATTGGAGTCCCACCAAAAAAAGAAAATATGCTTAATAAAAATGGTGAATATATAAAACCCCAAATTCAAAATCCAAACAGAGTAGTACCATATTTTTTAATTCAATGTAAATTAGATAATAAACCAATTGAAAAATTAGATTATCAAACAGTTAAAGTAAAACCATTTTTTGTGAAAGCAACACCAGATTCAGATTTTGATCCATCAGCACATATTCAAATTGATAATGAAGAAAAAGAATATCAAAGATTATTAAATGAAGGTAAAACTCCACAGGATATTATGAATTCAGGAGTTACAACTGTTCAAAATGTTGATTCAATTGAAGTTAAAGAAATTAAAAGACCACATCATTATTTTATTTCATATGACCCTGATTATGAACATTTAAAAACTAAATTTGAAAAAGAAATTAATGAAACTTTAGGTGAGTTAAAAGTTAAAGGATGGAGAGCTCATCCTAGATTTAGTCATTATTTAAAATATATGGATGATTGGGATGAAAAATTTGGTGAATGGGATACTGATGAACCAAGGGATTTAAATGTTGAATTGATTTTAAAAGAAGATGCTGTTTTTATTCAAAAAGAAAGTGATATTGCTCAGAAATTAAGATTAGCTTATAATAAATGTGAGACTTATTTAGAAAGATTAGATCCTTATTTGCAATATCATTGGAAACAAAAAAGTATTAATAAAGAAATTTTATTAGATGAATATTTGAAAGATGCTGATGAAATGTTTAGATTGATTTTTGTTTTTTCTGAAAAGTCAAAGAAAATTATTGAGAGATATATCCCTTATGATGAAGAAATTGGTATGATTAAATTAACCCTAGAAGAAGGATTAAGAAAAGATTTGAGATTAGCACAAAATTCTACTATTGATTTCTTAAAAGAAAATTATCCAGATAAATTAAAAGCAAGAACATATGAAATTGAAAGTTGGTTTGATGATATGTTAAAAAAATTAGAAGGTGATATTTTAGATGAACAAGGTTTTCTTCAAAAAACAAAAGCAAAGGAAATTTTAGATATATGGTATGATATAAATGAAAGAAAATTAAATACTTTATTATCAATTGCTCAATTATTAAAATCAAAAAATTTTGAAAGAATTGGAGCTGAAGATGTTAAATTAATTGAAAATATAAATGTAAAAAAATTCCAATTAAAAGTAAGTTGGGATGCTTTAACAGAAAATTTAAGAAAGAGTCAAGACAAATTATTAAAGAATTTAAAAGATCGTTCAATTCCAAATTTATTCAAAGAAACAGGTAGAATTGAAGAACCATTAAAAGATCCTAAATTTATTAATTATGATCCAACTGTTGATGATATAGGTATTATTGGACAAAATTTAGATAAATTAGAAGAATTAGATAAAAACTTTGTTAAAATTGAAAAAGATGCTGCAACATATAATCAATTTTTAACAGTTTTAGGTTATGGTGAAGAAAACTTTTCAAAAGTTGAAGATGTTAGAGAAATGATGAATATATTACAAAATTTATGGAAAGCTTTAAATACTTTTGGTGAAGATTGTGAAAAATGGAAAAAAACTCAATTTTCTGAATTAGATACTAAACAAATTTTAGAGAAATGTGAAGAATATGAAATTATAGGAAGAAGAGCTGCTTCTAATTTTGGTGATGATGGTACTGCAATTAAAACTTTAATTAATACTGTTAATTCATTTGCTGAATCTATGAAAGTTGTTGATTATTTAAAATGTAAGGATTTAAATAAAAATCATTGGGATAGAATACAAAATTTATTCCCTGAAGAAACTTTCCTTTTAATTACACAATCATATACTTTGGAACAATTACTTTCTATTGAAGCTTATAAATATGAAAAAGAAATTAGAACTATTCAATTAGAAGCTATTAATTTCAGACAATTAGAAGATAAAATTAATATTATTTTAGAAATGAAAAAAGAAATTATATTATCACCAAATATGGATAAAAAAATGTTTGAAAATTTTGGTGATATGATAAATGCTTTAGAAGAATGTCAAATGAGAATTAATAATGTAGTCTCATCAAAATATGCTAAATTATTCCTTAAAATGGGAGAAAAAAATCCATATAAATTAAAACAAGATTTTGAAGCTTATTTAAATGCAATTGACTTTCTTAAATTATTCCAAAAAAAATATAAATATTTAGAAAATATTATTAATAGTGGTGATATGAAGAGAAAATTACAAGATAGTACATTTGATAAAGTAGATATTGAATGGAAAACAGCTTTAAATAAATCAGCAGGATTTCCTATATCAAAAATATTAGATATGAGAATTAGAATGACACCATGTGCTAAATTATTAGATCAAATACAACAAAAGATAGAAGAACAATTAAAAGCAATGAGAAATTATTTCGAAAGATTTTATTTTATTTCTAATGATGATTTATTATTTATGTTAGCTAATGCTAAAAGTAATGAAAGTAGATCTGGAAAAGATGGTATTGAAATGATTAAACCTTATTTATGTAAAATATTTGAAGATATATATGATTTGAAATATGCTGCTAAGGTCGAAGGTACTACTTCAAAATATATTAATGGTATTGTTTCTTTATCAAAGGAAGAATTTATGTTAATGAAAGATTATAAAGAAAAAAAAGTAAAAATTGAAGATGATTTAGAAAAATGGTTAGAAGAACTTGAAAAAAATATTAATGAATGTTTAAAAGAAAAAATGACATATGCATATAAATATTTTGTAGATGTTAAAGAAGAAAATAGACATAAACAATGGTTAGAAAAAATAATAGATGATAAAGATGGAAAACAAGAAAAAGAAAAAGAATCTCCAAATATATCACAAACTATAGCAACAATATCTCATGTTAAATTTTGTGAAAATACAGAATTAGCAATTAGAGAATTACCAAAAGAACAAAGTTCCTTAATGGATTGGTATCAAAAAATAGATAAAGCAATATTATCATATTCAAAAATGGTAAATGAAGATTTTGCAAATAATAATCCAAATTTAAGAAGAATTATATCAAATTTAATTACTCATTATGTACATTATAAAGATATTATGAGGGAATTAGTTGAAGTTGAACCAGGCATTGATGATTTTGAATGGCAAAAACAATTAAGAGCTTATATGGAAGGAGCTGAGCCTGGTAGAATGGATGAGAAAAATTTAGTTGTTCGTATTAGACAATTAAAATATCAATTTGATTATGGTTATGAATATTTTGGACCTTCAACTCGTATAGTTATTTCACCTTTAACTGATAGAGTATGGTTAACTATGTCATCAGCTTTACAAATTAAATTAGGATGTTCTTTAGGAGGTCCTGCTGGAACAGGTAAAACAGAAACTACAAAAGATTTAGCTAAATTTTTTGGTATACAATGTATTGTTTTTAATTGTTCTGAACAAATTGATTATAAAATTTTAGGTAATATATTTAGTGGTTTATGTAAACATAAATTTGGTGCTTATGCTTGTCTTGATGAATTCAATCGTATAAATGTAGAAGTCTTATCTGTCATTGCAACTCAATTATTCAAAATAAGACAAGCTCAATTAATAGGAGCAAAAACAGTAACTATTATGACTGATGCTATTACACTTGTTGGTAAAAGTGGTGTTTTTATTACAATGAATCCCACTTATAGTGGTAGAAGTGAGTTACCAGATAATTTAAAAGCTAATTTTAGACCTATTACTATGATGAAACCTGAATTTTCAAAAATTGCACAAGTTAAATTATATTCTGAAGGTTTTAGTGAATCAGATGCTTTAAGTAAAAAATTGTATAAATTATATGAATTAGCAGAACAACAATTAAGTCAACAAGATCATTATGATTTTACTTTAAGAACTCTTGGTACTGTTTTATCAATGGCAGGAAATTTAAAAAGAAAAACAAAAAGTGAAATTGGTAAAGAAAAACATGATGAAGATTTAATTGTATTATCAGCTTTAAGAGATGCAAACTTCCCTAAATTTATAAGTGAAGATATTAAATTATTTAAAGCACTTTTAAGTGATTTATTCCCAGATATTGAATTAACAGAACCAGTAGTAGAATTCTTCGATCAAGAATTAACAAAAGTAATAGAAGAAAATACCTTAGATCCATCACCATTTACAATGAAAAAATGCCTTCAATTAGTTGATATAGTAAATATTCGTTTAGGTGTTTGTTTAACTGGTCCTCCTGGAACAGGTAAATCAACTTGTATTGATTTAGTTCAAAAAGTTTGTACAAAAATAAGAACAGAAAATCCAAATTGTGATCCAAGATATAAATTAATTAAAAAATGGGTAATTAATCCAAAATCAATTACAATGGGAGAATTATTTGGAGAAGAAAATGAAGAAAAGAAAATATTCGAATATGGAATTTGTACTAAAAAAATTAAAAAAGCTCTTTTAGATGAAGGAGATGATAAATTCAGATGGGTTGTACTTGATGGACCAATTGATACAAAATGGATTGAAAATATGAATTCTGTCCTTGATGATTCACAAACTTTGTGTTTAGCAAATGGTGAAAGAATTAAATTAAAAAGTCATGTTAAAGTCCTTTTTGAAGTAGAAGATTTATCAAAAGCTTCACTTGCTACTGTATCTAGATTGGGAGTTATTTATTTAGGACCAAAAGAATTAGGATGGAGACCTTATGCTCATCATTGGATGAAAGTTTTCTTTACTGATGAAAAAATTTTACCAAAAGAACTACAATTATATGTTGAACAATTATTTGAAGATAAAGTAGATGATGCTGTTGATAATATTGATGATTTATATTTAACTGGTTGTTGTTTTATTAAACCTTCAATTTCTAGTATGATTGCTTCTTTATGTTATTTCCTTGAATTTTACTTTACAAGAGAACATGGATTTATTGGAAGAGAATGGGTAGGTTTGGATAATCAAGATCAATTAGGTAGATATAAGAAAAAAATAATAATGTGTTTCGCTCTTGCTATGGTATGGGGAGTTTTTGGTTGTGTTAATAATAAAGGGAGTGCACGTGTTGAATCTTTTATAAGAAATAAATTTGGTGAAATTAAATTAGAAAATTCACAATTGATTATGGAACATTTTTATGATTTCCAAAGAGATGATTATATTAGATTTTCAACTGAATCAGCACAATTTCAATTTGTTAAAGGAATGGCTTTTGCTTCTATATTTGTTCCTACAATTGATACTTTAAGATATTCATTTGTTCTTGATATTTTATTAAATGCTAGAAAAAATATTTATGTAACTGGTGAAACTGGTACTGGAAAAACAGCAATTATAGAACATATAAATAGAAAATTATTAGAAACTGAAGAATGGACATTTATTAATATGAATTTCAGTGCTCAAACATCATCAAAGGAAATACAAGAAGGTTTAGAAAAGAAATTAGAACAGGAAAAAGGTAAAAAGAGACTTTGGGGTAAAGGAGGTAAAAAATGTTTAGTATTTATTGATGATATAAATATGCCAGAACCAAATGAATGGGGTGCTCATCCACCAATTGAATTATTGAGACAATTTTTAGATAGAGGAGGATGGTATGATAGACCTCAATTTTTCTGGAAATATATTTCAAATACTAATATGATTGTTGCAGGAGGACCACCAATTGGAGGAAGATCACTTTTAACTGGAAGATTTACTAGACATTTTACTTTAGTATGCTTCCCACAACCAAATAAACAAGTATTAAATTATATATTTGAAAATATTTTAAGAGGATTCTTTACAACTAATGCATTTAGTGAAGAAGTTAAAAAATATACAATTGAAACAACATCATCAACTATTGAATTATATGAAATAATGTTGAATATTATGAAACCAATTCCATCTAAATTCCATTATATATTTAATTTAAGAGATATTAGTAGAGTATTCCAAGGAATTCTTATGGTTAAAGCTTCACATGTTTCACAAGCAGAAGTTTACATTAAATTGTGGATGCATGAAGTTCAAAGAGTTTTCTGTGATAGATTAATTAATGAAGCTGATTTAAAAATAGTTAGAGAAAATATTTGTCAATTACTTAGAAATAAATTTAAAACTAATTGGACTTATGATCAATTATTTAAAACAGGACCACCAATTTATTTCTCAGAATTACAAAAAGGACCAATTCCAGATAGACCATATGATTATGTACAAGATCTAAATGTATTAAATAAAAGATTAAATGAATTTCTTTCAATATACAATTCAAAAAATAAAACAAATCCATTAAATATAGTTTTCTTTGATTATTTTATAGCACATTTAATTAGAGTATGTAGAATATTAAGACAACCAAGAGGTAATATGGTTCTAATTGGACATGGAGGTTCAGGTAAGCAAACTGTATGTCAATTATCATCATTTATCATGACGGGATTTTCAGATAGATTCCATACATTTAGTGCACCAAGAGATTTCAAATTAGAAGAATTTAAAAAAATAATTAAAGACATTATAAAAAAAGCAAATTTCTATCATGTTACTTTATTACTTAATGATAATAATGTTGGTCATAATTTCATTTTAGAAAATATAAATAATCTTTTAAATAATGGTGAAATTCCAGGTTTATTAGAAAATGATTATGGAACTCCAATAGGTAATTTACAACCTGATATAAATTTAACATATGAACAATTTGTTGAAAATTCAAGAAATAAATTCCATTTATTATTCTGTACATCACCAGTTGGAGATAATTTACGTATGAGAGTTAGAAAATTCCCAGCATTAATTAATTGTTGTATGCTTGATTGGTTTATGGCATGGCCACAAGAAGCTTTAATTTCATGTGCTGAAAGAGCATTTAAAAATATACCTTATGAAAAAGATAAAAAATCTGCTTTGGTTAAATTAGTTGTTGAAGCTCATTCTTGTATTGAAGAATTAAGAGATAAATTCTTTAATGAATTTGGTAGGAAAGTTTATATTACACCAAAATCATTTTTAGATATGAATGATATGCTTATTAATTTACTAGATGAAAAGAAGAAACAAAATGATGAAAGAGTAAATGTATTAAAAGAGGGAACAGATAAATTAGCAAAGACACATACTGAGATTATTCATTTAGAAGAAGAAATTAGAAAATTAGAACCTAAAATTGCAGAAACTGAAAAGTTCCTTGAAGAAAAAGTACGTGTTATTAAAATAAAAAAAGAAGAATTAACAAAGCAACAAAGTAAAGTTAATGAAGTATTTATTCAATCTAAAGGAAAAAAGAAAGAAGTTGAACAATTATTAAATAAAATAAATAGTGAAAGAGATGCATGTCAAAGGAAATTTGAAGGAATTAAAGAACAAGTTAAAGAAAAATTATCAAGTGATACATTATCACTTTTTGCAAAAGAAAAAGCAACAAGTGAATTAAAAATTATAGTACCAGAAGCACTTGCATATTTCTTAAAAGGAAAACATACAAATTCATCAGAAAAATCATATGCCTATCAAGTCTTTGAAGAAAAAAATACAATTTACAAAATTGAAGAAATGTTGCGAAAAAATTCAATTCCTGACCATGTATTTGAAGAATTTAAAAAATATTTAAATGAAAAAGTTCCAAAAGTTTTTGAAAAATATCATCCAGAATTATCAGAAACAGAAGATAAACTAGGTAAATTATCAGAAACTCATCAAACATTATATATTTGGGGAAAAGGAGTTGTTGAATTATGGGAAATTGATAAAGAATTAAGACCATTAAAAGAAGAAGCAAAACAAAAAAAGGAAGAATTAGATAAATTAGATGCTCAATTATCAGCATTAAATGAAACACAAAAGAAAATGAAAGAAGAACTTCAACAATTAGAAGATGATAAAAACAAATCACAAGAAGAAATTGATCAATTACAAACAGATAAAAAGATAAATACAGATAGAAAAAATAATGCATCAAAATTAACAACATTACTAAAAGATGAAGGAATAAGATGGGATGAACAATTAACACAATTAAATGCTAATGAAGGTAATTTCTTAGGTAATATAATAATTTCTTCTTTATTTATTTCATATTTTTCACCATTTAGTGGTTCGTATAGAAAAGATGCTCAAAGTTCTATAATGGATTTATGTAGAAAATATAATATTCCATTTAGTAGAAATTATTCTCTTGACACAATAATGAGTGATCCAGTTGAAATTAGACAATGGACAATGAAAGGTTTACCTAATGATGCTGTTTCTATTGAAAATGCTATTATGTTTAATATAAATCAAAAATATCCTTTATTCATTGATCCTCAATTACAAGGTAATCAATGGTTGAAAAATATGTATAAAGGAAAATTAATTATATATAAAGCTGATTGTAAAGAAGAAAATTTAAAAGCTCAATTTGAAGGTATTGGAAATGATTTAATACAAGGTAATTTAACTTTATTAGAAAATGTTGGAGAAACACTTGATACAGTATATTCACCAATAGTAAATCAAAGTACATTTACAGATGATTCAGGATTATTAAAAATAAGATTTAATGGAAATGATAAAGAATTTTCAACAACATTTAAAATGTTCTTCACCACTAAATTAGCAAATCCACATTATCCACCTGAATTTTATATTAAATTAAATATTATTAACTTTACAGTTACACAAAGTGGTTTAAGTGAACAATTATTAAGTGAAGTATTTAAATGTGAAAGAAGAGAAAAATATGAACAAAGAGATAAAATTATTGCTGATATGGGAAGAATGAATGATCAACTTGCTGAATTTAGTAAAGATATTTTAAAGAAATTAGCAGAAATTCCACAAGATAAAATTTTAGATGCTGTTGAATTAATTGAGACTTTAGAAGAAGAACAAGTTGTTTCAAATGAAGTTAATATTAATATGAAAAATAATATTATAATAGAGAAAGAAACTAATGCTCTTAGAAATGAATATGTTCCTGTAGCTCAAAGAGGTTCTATTTTATTCTTTGTTGTTGCTGATATGTGTAAAATTGATCCTATGTATCAATTTTCTTTAGAATATTTCAAAAAGATTTTTATTAATTCTATAATGTATAAAGAAGAAAATTCTCCAAATACAAAAGAAAGAGTCAAATTCCTTGAAAGAAAAATAACTGAGGATATTTATAAAAATATTAAAAGAGGTATTTTTGAAAGTCATAAAACTATATTTTCATTTTTAATTGATGTTAATATTAGAAAAGATAAAGGAGAAATAACAGATGAAGAATTTTCATTCTTTGTTAAAGGACCACCTCAATTTGATACAAGTGAATATCCAGAAAATCCAGATCCTAAATATTTCTCAGAATTCCAATGGAATTCATTATTATATTCAGAACAGAAATTTAAATTAGAAGGTTTATCAAAAGTAACATGTGATAAAGTTAATAATTTAAGAGAAACAATTGGAAAAATTGATGATTTAAAAGAATCATTTGATAATATAATGAAAGATTTATTATCTGGAGTAAAAGGAATGGATGAAATATATAAAAAGAACTTTATGAAATTAATAATAATGAAAATTTATCGTCCTGAAAAATTACTTTATTTCGTTAAAAAAATAGTAGGTGATGATTTAGGTGAGTTATTCATTGATACAAGTCCATCAAGATTAGAAGAAGTTTACCATGAAAGTGATTGGAAAACTCCAATTATTTTCATTTTAAGTAAAGGAGCAGATCCAACAAATGAATTTTTATTATTTAAAGATAGATTTGAAAAAATAAGAAAAGAACAATTTGAAGAAGAACAGAAGAGACTTGAAAGACAAAGAGAATTAGAAAAACAAGAAGCATTATTAAGAGCACAAGAAGAAGAAAATGCAGAAGCAGAAGAAGGTGAAGAAGGAAGAGAAAAAGTAGAAGGTGAAGAAGGTGAAGAACATCATGATGAAGAAGATAAAAAAGAAGAAGTAGAACAAGAAGAAGAAAAGAAAGAAGAAGAAAAAAATAATCAAGATAATAATAATAATATAAATAATGAAAATGGTGAAGATCAAAATGAAGAAGGAAGTGAAGGTGGTGAAGGAGCAGAAAATGAAGAACCGGTAAATTCATATGAATTCCAAACTATAATAATTTCTCTAGGTCAAGGACAAGAAGAAGAAGCAAAGAGAGCAATATTAAATGATGGTATTAAAAATGGTTCATGGGTTCTTTTACAAAATTGTCATTTATTCACTTCTTTTATGCCAGATTTAGCAACAATAGTACAATCACTTTCTCAAGATTATACTGATATTCCAAATGAAATAATTCCTACAAATAGTAATAATACTAATACTAATAAACATGATAAGCATGATAAGCATGATAAACATGAGAAAGATAAAATTCAAGTTCAAGATAATTTAGTTAATCCTAATTTCAGATTGTGGTTAACTAGTATGCCTGTTTCTACTTTCCCTGTTTCAATATTACAAAATTCACTTAAGTTAACTACTGAACCACCAAGTGGAATTAAGAGTAATATGAAAAAGTTATTTGATGATTTAACTGATGATAAAACTGAACCTATTACAAAACCAGTTGATCCTACTAATAAAACTCCTGATGAAATTAAAAAAGAAGAAGAACAAATTGCAAAAGATAATAAAATTAAAAAACAACATTTTACTAAAATTTTATATTCATTATCATTATTCCATGCAGTACTTCAAGAAAGAAAAAAATTTGGTCCAATTGGTTTTAATATAAGATATGATTTTAATCAAAGTGATTTTGATACATCATCACAATTAGTAAATATCTATTTAAGTGAAGCAGATGTTGATTATGTACCATGGGATTCAATATTATATTTAATTGGTGAAGTTACATATGGAGGTTCAATTACAGATGAAACAGATCGTATTGTTATGAACAGTACATTACTTAAATTTATAAATGAAAATTTATTTGAAAAGGAAAAAGATGCAAATGGCAATGATACAGATGTAGAAATGAAATTTGTTTTTGGAAAATATGAAATTCCAGCATATACTTCATTAGAACCTTATCAAAAATATATTAATACATTACCATCTTTTGATGATCCTGATATTTTTGGTTTGAATGATAATGCAAATATTGTTTATGAATTAAAAGAATCATCTGCTTTATTAGGTAATTTAACAAATGTTTTACCAAAAGAATTATCAAGTAAAAAACCAGGAGCTAAAAGTTCAAATGAAATAGTTTTAGAAATAATATCAAATATAGCAGCAGAACAATTTGAAGAAATAGATAAAAAATCAAGAAACAAAATCCATGATAAAATATATGATAACGATTTAAAACATCCATTAACAATAGTTCTCTTCCAAGAAATAGACAAATATAATAATTTAATAGTTCGAATAGAAGCAACATTAAAAGAATTAAAATCAGCAATAGAAGGAACATCAATAATGTCAAACGAAAGTGATGAAATATACCATTCACTTTTAATAAATAAAATTCCATTAGCATGGATGAAAATAGCATATAGTTCATTTAAATCATTTGGTTCATGGATATCAGATTTAAAAAAGAGAATAGAATTCATTCAACAATGGTTAGTAAATGGTCATCCAATAGTATATTGGATGTCAGGTTTATTTTATCCACAAGGTTTCATAACAGGAGTATATCAAAATCATGCAAGAGAAACTAAAATTCCAGTAAGTGATATTACAATGAAATTTACAGTAATGAATATGACTAAAGATGAAATTCAAAAAGGACCTAAATATGGTATTTATGTTGAAGGATTATTCCTTGAAGGTGCTTCTTGGGATGAAAAAATTGGACTTATTGATCAGAAACCAGGTGATATGAGATTTAATATGCCTGTTATTTGGTTTGAAACTATTAAAGAAGTTAAACAAGTAAAAGATGATGATGATGAAGATGAAAATGAAAATGAGATTTATTATTATTTGTGTCCTATGTTTAAAACTGGGAAAAGGTCAAGTATTATTGCTTCTAGTGGTAATAGTTTGGAGAAGGTTTTAGATGTAGAGTTACCAAGTAAAGAGAATAAGGATTATTGGATTTTAAGAGGAGCAGCTTTACTTATGCAACTTGATGATTAAATATATAATTTTTTTTATAATTTTATTTTTTTGGAATTTTATTTTTTTAATTAATAAATAAAAAAATGTTCTTTTTTTCATAAATTTAAAATTCAAATATATATTTATTTTAGAATAAATATTAACATAAAAAAAAAACTATTATTAAATTCTTTAAATTAAAACAATTGTTAAAAATGAATTTTAGTTTATTTGAAATTAATTTACTATTTATTTTATTTATTATTTTTTTTAATATTGAGATTTGACTTTACCAGTACCACCAAGAACAAAAGTTTTGCATCTTTTTATTCTATATAAACTCTTTCTTTTACATACTGAACATTCTAATCTAAGAACAATTTTTTTAGTAGTTTTTGCTTTCTTTCTAAAAATTGGTTTTTTTTGTCCACCAAAACCTTTTTGTTTTGTATCATATCTTCTTTTTCCTTGAGCTTTTGTTGATTCTTTTCCCTTTTTATATTGAGTTACTTTATGAGTTGTATGCTTTTTGCAAACAAATTTGCAAAAAGTTCTTTTTGTTTTAGGCATGTTAACCATCTTTTTTTAAATGATACGAATTGTTAATTAATTATTTTATTTTTTTTAATTTTTATTAGAAAATAAAAATTAAAAAATAAAATTTTTAATAATTTTTATTACTTTTTGTAAAAATATGGATTTCTAAAGTAAAAAAATTTTTTAGTTAATTTTTAAAATTTTTTGTTTTTGAATTTAATAAGATATATAAAAATATACATAACTTACCATATTCATATTAAAATTATTTAATATTGTTATATCTAATTAATTAAACATGACAATGAAAAAAATTATATTGAAATGAAAATTATTTAATAATATTAACAACTTCTGTTGTATTTTCATATAAATATTTCATTTAAAAAATGAATTTCAGATGTCTTCCAATTCAAAGGAAAAAAATGAGGAAGATAAAATCTCAAATAATAAAAATAAAGAAGAACCTAAAGTGGAAAATATAAAAGAAAATGAAGACATAAACAATGAAGATGATGATGAATCAAATTTAGCCTTTAATAGTAAATTATTTTTAAATGTTGATAAAAATGAAAAAAAAGAATCAACAGATTATGGAATAAAATTTTCAATTGATGATGCTCCTCAACAAAGAATTCATGAATATTTAAATAATGATTTAATAACAGCTTTAGATAATAATCTTTCTAATCCACAAACTCCAATTATTCCAATTGATAATAATAATAATTTAAATGAACAAGGAAAATATAATATTAATCAAATTCCTAAAATTAATTTAGGTATTGAAGAAAAAAATATTCAAAAAACACCTTTGAGTTTATTACAAATTAATAAATTTGATTATACAAAAATGAAAAATAATAAAGGACCTATTAGTTTAAATATGGATAATAATTTAAATAAAAATAATAAAAGTGAATCTCAACAAGGTAAAGAAAAACAAAAAAAACCATTTGAAATAAGAGCTGGTGATTGGACTTGTTTTGATTGTAATAATTTAAATTTTGCTTTTAGAACTAAATGTAATAGATGTGGTTTACCAAAAGAAATTTCAATGAAAAAATATAATTTAGGATTAATACAAAATTTAAATCTTCAAGGAACTACTAATATTATGTATTATCCTAAGAATTTCAATAATCCATAATTCAGTAATTTGATGTTTGTATTATTTATTTAGTTTTATACTCGGTTTGAGTATATTATAATTTTAATATATATTTATTTATATTTAATGGGGGTTTATTTAAAAAATAAAGATTAATTCTTTAATGATTTTAAATATTATTGTTACATTTCATTATAAATAATGTCGATAAATTTTTAATTTCTACATTATTTAATAATTCTATTATTTATATAAGTTGTTATTTATTTTTACTATTTATTTAATAATTTGCAATAAATAAATATTAAATATTCCTTAATTTTTTTATTTTTGATTATGTATTTTCTTAAAAATATAATTTTATATATTTATTTAAACATATTATTTAAAATGTTTTTAATAGAAAAATATTAAATAATTAAATTTATACTATTTTAAAAAAACTCATATAAATTATAATAGATATAATATCAAATATATTATTAATCTATTTTATTTTATTATTATATGAAATACTTTTTAACTTTCAATATAATAATAAAATTATATTTTTTTATTTATTCATTTTTAATATTATCATTATTATTATTATATACAATATTATTTTTTTCAATATTTTTTTTATTATGTTCTTTATTCATTAAATTATTATTGTTTTCATTTTTATTATTAAGTTCATTATCATTAATATCATTAAAATTAATATTACTATAATTTGAAATTGAAAAAAATTTACCTTTTTTAAACTTTTTTTTAAAATTTTTAAAAGAAACAAACAAAACAGTAACATTATCAATTGAATTCCTTTTCAAAGCACTTTTAATAATCAAATCAACAATATCTCCATTCATTTGATGAAAATTATTATAATTTTTTATATTTTCTTTCATAATTTTCCAAGCTAAAGAAACACAATCTTCATTAGTTAAATATTCAAAAATCCCATCACATCCCATAATTAAAAAATCAACTTTTTGATTTCTCAAATTAATATTAACAACTTCAGGAGTACAAATCAAAATATTATTATTTTCACCATAATCATTTAATTTAGCATCTTTATCCCCAAAAGCTCTACTAACACTTAATCTTCCTGGAATTATTCTCATTATTGAATTCCTAATATAAATACTTCCTCCATTTTTAATAATTCTTTCTTTTTCTTTTATATTATTAGGTCTATGTATAGAATTTAATAATTTAATTTCCTTTCCTGAATTAATAGAAATTATAGCATGACTATCACCACAATTTGCAATATATAAATTATTATCTATTATTAAACATACTAAAGCACATGAACCACTTTTATCATTTTCTTTTATTGCTATATTATTTAAAAAATCATCTTCTGCTTTTTCAAATGATTCTATTATTGATTTTTCTGTATCTTTTAATAGATTTTCATTTTTAATTATGTAATTATGTAAGTTATCTCTTAAAAAATTTGAACAAGTATTTCCTCCATGACCATCAAATAATGCCATATATGATATTTTTGGCCAATATTCTTCTTTGAAGTCTTTTGGTTTTTTTATTGTTAATATTATTGAAACTTTGTCTTCGTTATAATTTCTTATTAAGCCTTCATATGAATTTACTGCAAAGGATTGAATTATTTTATTTATTGAATTTTGAGATTTTTTCACTTGAGGATAATTTGGATAATTTATATCTTTGTCTGATATATTTAAATTACATTTTTCAGATTTTATTTCTTCAATTTTTTTATTTTCTTTTGTGAATGTTTTTAATTTAAATAAAACTTTTTTTTTATTAGATTTTTCATTATTTAAAGTTTGATTTGAATTTGTTTCATTTGTTAAAATATCATTATTATTATTTATTTTTGAATTTTCATTTTCTATTATTATTTTATTATTTAATGTTACTGATTTTTTTAAACATGATTTTTTTACCGTTGAACTTTTTATAGTTAAATTAAGTGAATTACATATATTTGTTAGTTTATTTTCTTTATTATTTTTATTGTTTTTTGGTTCAATTAAAGGAAGATTAATAATTTCTTCATGTAATTTTGAAATTTCTTGAGTCTTATGATTAGAAATTTGTATTATTTTATATTTTTTATTTTGAAAAGTGTTATATTCCCCTATATTAGGATTTGGTTTATTTCTTGTTTTTTCTTGAGTATATTTTTTTGTTTCATTAAAAGTGATATTTTGTTTATTCAAAATTAAATTATTTTGTAAATTAAATTTAATAGGTGATTTTTTTAACTTGAATTTTAGTTCATTTTTTCTTTCTTCTGAAAGTCTATTAATATTTCTTTCTGATTTAATATCTTTTTCTATAATATTAAAAATATTTCTATGAGTTATATTCATTTTTCCTTTTGTAAAATCTCTATGGGAGTCTAATGTATTATTTTTATTTAATAGGTTATTTAAGATGAATTTTTTAGATTCCATAATAGATTAATAATAAATAATTATTTTTGTATTTTTTCAAGAAAACCTTAAATATATACAAATATAATAAAAATAAAATTATAATAAATAAATAAAATAATTAAATGAACTTCAAATATTATTTTTTAAAATTTATGATGTTTATATACATAAATTATAAATAAATTAAATATTATTTGTGAAATAATTGAGTATTATAATAATTATGAAATGTACTATTAATTTGAGTTTTATTATTATTATTATTATTATATTCATGTCTTTCTTTCTTTTTAGTATAAATATCTAAAATAGAACCATAATCATAATCACTTAACATTAATTTATTTTTATTTTTTATAAGTCCTTGATTAACTTTTCTATCATATAATTCTTTTTTAATATTTTTATTTCTATTCATTATATTTAAAATACCAATATTAGGTAAACCACATAAATTTTCATAAGCTTTTTGAATTTGAGGAACAAGTTTCTGATTTCTTATTGGAGTAGGTGATTTTAATAAAGGAAAATTATTTTTATGAGTTTTAATAATTTTATTTTTTAATTCCATAGATTTCATAAATAAACCATATTGAGAATATTTATTATCTTTATCTTCTTCAATTTCTTTTTTAATAAATTTATAATATTCATCTAAAGAATAAAAAGTTTTATCACCCATCATTATTAAATTTTTTAATTCTCCTTCATTATTTTTTTTTTTATTATTTTTACTTTTATCTAATAATAACTTTTTCATCTCATCATAAAATAAAGAATCTCTATTAAGAAAAACAAAAGTAGTTTCTTTTTGTATATTTCCTTTTAAAATATCAACATAAGTATAAAAAGCTTCTTTATCAATATTAAAAATACTATCACAAATATTTTCATTTAAATTAATTGTTTCACTGACAGAATTAAAAAATTGATTTAATGTTGCAATTGTTCTTTGACCAAAACAAGAAGTATTTAATGCCCTTTTATTATTTAATAATCTTTCTTTTGATTGAAAAGCTTCTTCTTCTTTTGTTAATGTTCTTTTTATTGCATTTCTTTTTTTTTCTTGTTTTCTTCTCTTTTCAGTTTTTTCAGTTTCATTTTTTATTAATAATTCTGAAAAATAATCTGAGTTTGCTACTTCTCTTAATACTTTTTTCATATTTGGAGGTATTGAAAACATTATTTCTATTTCATCAGGTCTTGTTTTGTAATTTCTAAAATCATTTATCATTTTTTCAAATAAATCAAATTTCGTATTCAATGTTATTTTATTTTCTTTCATTATTAAATTATATTTTTTATTTTTATAAATTATAATAATATAATCATATTTATTATTATATAATTTAATCTTATAAACCTAAAAAAATGAATAATAGATTTTTTTATTTTGTTAAATTCTCAAGAAATAATTTTTTGTAATTATAATATTCAATAAATTATTACTTCGGCATGAACTTCTTGAATAAATCTATGAGGCATGTTTTCATATTTAGAAAACGCAACAAATTGAACTAAATTTCTTTGTGCTTTAATCCCATTTGAATTAATTAACTGTTCATTATCATCATCTAATCTTTCTATTTTTCAAAAAATAGAATTTCCAATACCAATAATAATAATACTTAAAGGTAAAATGGAACTTTCTACTATATATACCATCAATAGTTCAATCATATATTATCAATTATATCATCAGTTAATATCATTTAAATATGATATTGTGAATTATTATTATATTTCTTAATATAATTATTCATTTTATTAATTACAGGATTTAAGTTAGTAGGACCATATAATTGAATTTCAAAATTGAAAATTTATAATAACAATCAATAATATTATCGATTGTATAAATATCTGGATTTTCAATAATAAAATTAATAGGAAAACATATATTAATTTCATTTGTTCTTTTAATTTTTGCACCAAAACAATAAATAGAAAATATTGATCATAATTAGAATAAGCTTAAATATTAACTCAAGTTCTAAATGGTCTTATATAATCATTTGGAATATTATTTCTTATATTATGTAATGAATCTTATCATTTGAATTATCATTTGAATCTGTAAAATCATTTGTTATTTGAATTTCTAATTGTAAATAATCCGTAAAAATGTTTTTTTTACAAATTAAGGAATACTTATTAGATATAAAGTACTTTTTCAAAAAAAAATCTATTAAAATAGAATCTTGAAATATTATAATTTGAGAAGAATCACTTTTTTTTAATTTCAGATTATAATATTAATGTATTATTATTATTTAAATTGGAATAAGCTTTAAATTTATATTTTATTCCAAGGTTGTTAATAAATTTAATTTTTTCTTGTAAATTATTTGAATCTGAATCTTATTTTTTTGCAAAATATGCAGAAAAATATTTTTTAGGTATTTTTTTCAAATTTCATCATTATCTATTATTTAAATAAACATTTATTTAAAATAATAGTAATTTGGTAAAAAAATAAATGTTGTTAAATATAAAAGAATTATAATTCCATTTAAAATAAAACGATATTTTTAATAAATAAACACCACTTTAAAAATAATTAAAAAAAAAACAAAAACTCAAATGTAAAAAAACATAAAGAAATAAAGAAGCAAAAAAAAAATAAAAAAAAAAAAAATAAATATTCAAATAACTTAATTTAGAATAAAACTGAAATTTCTAAAAAATCATTTTTACTCTTACAATTTCTTTTCCACAAATTTCTGTTTAACCTCAGTGAAAACTTCATCAACAGTTTTAGTAGCATCAATTTTCAATAATTTACCTTCTTTTTCATAAGTATCAATAACAGGTTTAGTTTCAGCATTAAAAGTTTCTAATCTCTTAGCAATAGTTTCTTCATTATCATCAGCTCTTCCTTCTTTTCTTCCTAATAATCTTTCTTTCATAACTTCATCAGGGACTTCAAAGTAAACAACAGCAACGACATCAGCAACATCTTTCATTTGTTTATTCCATTCATTAATATTTTCTTGATTTCTTGGGAAACCATCAAGTAAAATTTTTTTATTTTTAGAAGAAACAATTCCAAGTTTAACAAATGAAATTAATTTATCTGATGGAATTAATTTACCTTCTTTCATATCATTTTCTAATTCTTGCCATGAATTTCCTTGTTTGTTTTTTACTACATTTCTTAATATGTCTCCTGTTGACATGTGATTATAATTGAACTCGTCTTTTATTTTTGTACATTGTGTTCCTTTTCCACTTCCTGGACCTCCTATTACAAATACTACACGTGCTTTACCACCGGCGGCACTTGCTGCTGAACTTCCTCCACAACCCATTTTTTTTTATGTTTTTTTCTCTTTTTGGATTTGATTTTATAACTGATTTGAGAATTAATTATTATTTTTTTATTTTTTTTTTTTTTTTTTTAATTTTTTTTTTTTTTTTTTTTTTTTTTTTTTTTTTTTTTTTTTTTTTTTTTTTTTTTTTTTTTTTTTTTTTTTTTTTTTTTTTTTTTTTTT
>Ga0256407_10003061_pt1 | contig 30534 bp, 27 predicted proteins | sample RumenRJG_04DNA_FD_193489 | JGI IMG/M metagenome (GOLD analysis project Ga0256407, IMG submission 193489) | Bovine rumen microbial communities from Lethbridge, Alberta, Canada - RJG_04 | ecosystem: Host-associated > Mammals > Digestive system > Stomach > Rumen | place: Canada: Alberta...
TGTTTTTATCTCGTATTTCAGTGGTACGAAAGCCTCCAGCCCGTAGTTCCGGATATCATCCCTCACTTTCAGCTCTTTCATCGAACTGGTACAGCCCACTGCATACCACCTTATTTCGTTGTCTTCAACCATCTATCTTTTCCTTTTGGGCTACAAAGTTACAAATACTTCCGCAAATCTCCAAATAAATTAGGATATTTTCAAATAAGTAGGGTAGAGTAAAAGTATTGGAGTATAGAAGTATTGAGGAATACCCCCATTCGCTAACGCTCATTCCCGACCCACCCTCGCTCGTCGGGGCTGTCTGCCCCTTGGCGCGTGCCGCTCCCTGAGTGTTTAAGCATGGTATTAGTTATTGGCTAACGCCAAGTGCTTACGCACACTGCTTGCGCAGCTAATAAAGAAAACATTCCGCACGAAGAGGTCTTTAGAGTAATGCTAATTCTTTGAATCAATATTGAGTCTCGGATTGCATTGGCAATCTGAGCAACGAAATACGAAATGCTGTTTGAGCGCAGCGAGTTCATTGAGTGATTTGAAGAATTTGTGTTACGGCCTCTGAGCTCAGGACGTTTTCGAGCTCTTTCTTTTGATTCGGTTTTCTTTCTGGCGGTCCAGAAAGAAAATGAATGGAAGGGGGGCTTGGGTTGGTTGTAGAAAAGAGAGCGTTTAAAAGAATAAATACACGATATTTTGCTATTTTTCTAGCAAAAAGTTTGCTTATGTAGATTATTTACGCTATTTTTGCAACAAAAAATTGATACTGAAATATAAAGGAGATAAAGATATGTCACAACAAGAACTTAAATCTTATAGACTTTCGTCTTTGCAGGATCCTACAGACGATATGCTGCATGCCATTATGGTGCAGGTAGCTGAGTCAGCCAGACGTTCTACGGCTAAATACCAGTCCGAGTTACATCGTCGCTTCGAGCTGATCCGTACTTCTGGTAAATCTTAAAGCAATGGCAGGAAAGAATCCTACATTATGTATTGTCGCAGGTCCAAATGGCTCTGGCAAGACCACTACCACAGAACTGCTCCTGGCCAACGAGTGGGGAGTTAATAGTCTGTATATTAATCCGGATATTATTGCTGAGCAGGAGTTTGGTGGCTGGAATAATGAAGAGGCTGTAATAAAAGCTGCCAAGCTTGCTACAGAGTTACGTTATCAGTGCTTGACAGAGCGTCGAGATTTTGTGTTCGAGACAGTTTTTTCTTCTGCAGAGAAACTGGAGTTTCTTCGTAAAGCACATGAGGAAGGGTTCTTTATTCGCTTGTTTTATGTTTGTACTAAGTCACCAGAAATAAATGTGGCGCGTATTGCCAAACGCTATATGAATGGTGGTCATGAGGTGCCCATATCAAAGGTTATCTCTCGATATTTTAAATCGCTTGAGCAGGTCAAACAGGCCATTACGTTTGTAGATAGGGCTTACATATATGATAATAGTGTAGAAGATCATCTGCCACAGTTGCTTTTCCGAACAACCGATGGTAAGCTAGCCAAACGTTATGTTAATGATATCCCAGAATGGGCGCAGGTTTTGTTGTAGCCCCCCCATTCGCTAACGCTCATTCCCGACCCACCCTCGCTCTTTGGTGGCTACTCGCCCCCAGCCGCGCGGCCAACTCCTCGGTGTTTTCAGGTATTAGATATTGCGCATTCGCGCAAAACAGCAACCAGCTACGCGTAGTTGCGGTAAATATGGCTCGCCCGGAGGGCACAGGCTTTGCGAGCCATACCAAAACTTTGATGAAGGAGGTTTCCCTCCGTAATCAACTAGAAGCCTCTTGCCAAGATGGCGAGAGGTTTGGAGAGTGGTTTGAGACCCCATCTTATGAAGAGGGGGCTAGGGGGTGATGGAGGTCTGCAGGGCTTGCCCTGCATAAACTAATTCAGAAGAGCATAAAACAATATTTTCTCGGAAATATTTGTTTATCTCACTAATTAGCGTTACTTTTGCAATCAAAAAGTAAAAATAATGAAATACTACCCATTATTATTCCAACCAAACTTACATTCAGTAGTCTGGGGCGGAAATAAACTAAGACCATATAAAGGCCTGGAACCAACTAATGAACCAATTGGTGAGAGTTGGGAGGTTAGTGCTGTGCCATCCAGCACCAGCATAATATGCAATGGCTGTTATGAAGGCAGAGATCTCATTTCCGTTATCAACGAGAATCCAGAAGATATCCTTGGCAAAGCCGTTAATGAGAAATACCAAGGCAAATTGCCTTTGCTCGTTAAGTTCATTGATGCAAAACGCGACCTCAGCATCCAGGTGCATCCTAATGACGATATGGCCATGCGTGAGCATGGTAAGATGGGTAAATCCGAGATGTGGTACATCATCAAGGCTGATGAAGGCGCACATCTATATGCTGGCTTTAAACAAGAGATAACCCCATACGAATATCAAAAGAGGGTAGAGGATGGTAGTATTACTGATGTACTGGCCTGTCATCAGGTTAAGGCTGGAGATGTCTTTTATCTCCCTGCAGGTAGAGTCCATGCTATTTGTGGCGGAATAATGCTTGCAGAGGTACAGCAGTCATCAGATGTGACCTATCGCATCTTTGACTATAACCGCCCTGGAATGGATGGTAAACCACGTGAGCTGCATACAGAACTTGCAGCCAAGGCACTCGACTATCATGTAGAAGAGAATTATCGCACAAATTATCTTAACAATTCCAATAAGGCAATTCAGATAATCGACTCACCTTATTTCGATGTCCGTGTGATGGAAGTCTCAAAACCATTCCATAGAGATCTCCGTAAGTACGATAGCTTTATCATCTCTATGTGTATAGAGGGTGATTGCATGATAAAGGTACGTAGTACTGGCGATGAGATTTTACTAAAAGAAGGCTCTAGTACTTTGATTCCTGCAGCAATAGCTGATTATGATATTATCCCACTAAAAAACACGACTCGCATTCTTGATGCTTTTATTGATAATCAAAACAACAGTATGGCAGATAAAATCAATAGATTCCTGCATTTCTCGGATAAATAATAGTCTACAGTTTATCTAAAAATACGATATTTAGCTAATTTTTATCCAAAATATTTGTTTATCTCAATAATTTACGCTACTTTTGCACCGGAAAAATGGAACTAGTTCCCAATTATCTCCATTTATTCCGTATATATTGTTACTAATCATTTTACTAACGTTCTGTGTATCAGCTAATTGTGCATAGGTGTTGGGAGGTATTTCTTTTGTAAATTATTAAAAAAATGAATGAAAATAATTCTAGTGTTACTAGACCCCAGGTAAAACAGCAGCCGATTGACTACAAGATTCTTCTAACTCAATTTGTGGTTAATTGGTATTGGTTTGTATTGTCAATAGTGCTTTGTATACTTTTTGCAGGCGCATATTTGTGGTTTAAACCTGCAACATATAGTGCTACAGGCAAGATGCAGATCATCGATAAGAATAAGCAGAATAGCGGCCTTTCTGCTGGTATGGCAATGCTTAATTCTTTGCCAATGGGATTAGGTAGTACATTAGGAGGCTCCATTGGTGGCTCTTTCGGTTTAGATACAGAGAAAGAAATACTGCAGTCTAATTTGTTAGTCCGTGGTGTTGTTAAAGAAATGGGGCTTTATACAGAATACCGTTTGTGTAAATGGGGACGCAAAACCCTCCTTTATCAAGAGCAACCCTTGAATGTTGATATTGATCAGGCACATTTAAATTGGCTTGATACTGAACTTCCAAAGACTTTTCATCAGATTGAGTTGACGATAAAAAAGAATTCAGATGGCTATCATCTTGAGACGATGATTAGAGAGAATAGAAAGAAAAAGTATCTTGAGGATCAGTCGTTTGCTTCTTTGCCTGCTGTGATTAATACTGAGGTTGGTAAAATTACCATCGCAGAGAATCAGTTGCTTGATTCAAAACTGAAGGAGGAATATGCTGATGCTTATAAGTTAAATGTTGTCATTGCTCCTCCAATGGAAGCAGCTAATGACTTTATAAGTAAATTGACTATTGATCCGCCATCAAAGAAGGTTTCGGATATTCTGGCTATAACTCTTACCGATGAAAATGAGGAAAGAGCTATAGATTTTATCAACAAATTGGTTGAGGCTTATAATAAGCGTGCTAATGATGATAAGAATGAAGAGGCTCGCAAAACTGACGAGTTTGTAAATTCTCGTCTAGCAAGGGTAGACGCAGAGCTTGGTTCTTCTGATGCAGACTGGGAACGTTACAAGAAGCAATTCCAGATTACTCAACCAGAGGTTGATGCTCAGGAAGTGATGGGCAAAAAGAGTCTCTATGAAACAGAACTTGTTGAAATAGGAACTCAACTCCAGCTTCATGATTATCTTAATGAGTACATTAATGACCCAGCCAACCTTTATGAGATTATTCCTCTGTCTATAGGAGTAAGTAGCGTAAGTGCAAAAGGTGATAATAGTGCTGTTGCTACTCAAAGCGCTTCACTAATTGCTAAGCATAATGAGTTTGTAAGTCAGCGTAAGGACTTCTTGAAGAGCATGAGTGAAAAAGCTCCTCAGGTAGAACGCCTCACTGAGTCTATCAAGGAACTTCACCCTGTAATTAAGACTGCCATGAAGCGTGATCGTCAGTCTATTTTGATGAAGCGCAGCAATGTAGAGCGTGAGTATGGCAGATACATGGGTCGTGTAGGTAGCGCTCCTCAGCAAGAAAGAGTACTTACCGAGATTGGTCGTCAGCGTGAAATCAAACAAGGTGTATATTTGGTAATGCTCCAGAAGCGTGAGGAAACGGCAATGGAGTTGGCCAATGTTGCTGATAAGGGAAAACTTGTTGACGAGACAATGGTTAATAAGAATAGTAGGAAGCCTAACAAGAAGCTTATTCTTATCGCTGCTTTATTCGCTGGAATATTATTACCAATGACACTTCTGTCATTGCTCGAGATGTTTAAATCCATTATTGTTTATCGAAAAGACCTGGAGTCTATCACAGACCTCCCGATTTTGGGCGAAGTGTTGATAAATGATGACTTGGAGAACTTCCGTAAGATAAGGACTAATTTACTCTTAAATGTGCAGCCTGATAATAGAGTGATTATGTTTGCATCAGAAAACGATGGTGATGGAAAAACATATTTGGCACATCATATGGTAGAGGCTTTATCTCAGATAGGAAAGAGCGTGTTGTATCTTGATTTGGATTTGCGTAATGGTAAGCCTGAAGGCAATATACTCCCGTCAGAGTATATCAATATGAACCCTGCCGATTTCTTCTCTCATGAAGAGTTTGGAGGTCTTATGGCAAAATACAAATCTGAATATGATTACATTGTAATTGATACTCCTTCAATAAAGGAATACACAGATGCTTATCAGATTGCAAATTATGTTGATGCAACTTGTTTCGTGGTAAAATCAGGAAAAACTCCTAAACAAACCATCGAAAAAGTTACAAAGAGTAGTATTTTGCCAAATATTAACTTTATCATAAATGCTATTGATATGTCAAAGAAAAGATATAAATTCTATTACAAGTATTTCCTCTCTATGCTTGTATTCCCACTGATTATTTCATCTTGCGGTTCTTCTGAAAAGATTGCTTATGTTCAAAATCCAGAACAGATGAGTAATGTAACCAATCAAAAGCTTTTTGATGCACGAATAATGCCTAAGGATATCTTGACGGTAACAGTTACAACTATTGATCCGGAGGCTGCAGTACCATTTAATTTGTCTGTTCCTACAACAGTATCTCAGGCAAATACTAAGACCTTAACGTCTCAGCCTGTTCTTCAGGATTATTTGGTAGCCAATGATGGTACAATAGATTTCCCGATTATTGGAGAAATAAAGGTAGCAGGTTTAACAAAGAAAGAATGTGAAGCCATGATTTTGGAAAAAATACGTCCATATTTGGCTGAAACAGAAAAACCAATTGTTACTGTTCGCATGTCAAGCTATTCAATAGCTGTATTAGGTGAGGTGAAGACTCCAGGTAGTTTCCCTGTATCTCGTGAGAAGATTAATGTTTTTGAAGCTTTAGCGATGGCTGGTGATATGACTATTTATGGTGTACGTGATCGTGTTCGCCTTATACGAGAAGATGCCAAAGGAAATAAAGAAATACAGATTCTTGATTTAACAGATGCAAATATTATAAACTCACCATATTATTATCTTCAGCAGAATGATATCATATATGTAGAGCCTAGTAAAGTAAAGAAACAAGACGCACGTGTTGGTTCTATGACTAATCTTTGGTTCTCTGCTACCTCAATTCTCGTCTCTGTAGCTTCGCTTTTGGTTAATATCCTTCGATAAGTAAATATGAATGTAATAAAAACCGCCATTGATGGGCTGTTTATCATAGAACCGCGTGTATTCGAAGATGCTCGTGGTTATTTCTTTGAGAGTTTCTCTCAACGAGAATTCGACGAGAAGATAGGTTCTATTGCTTTTGTTCAGGATAACGAAAGCATGTCGAACTATGGCGTAATGCGTGGTTTGCATTTCCAGCTTCCGCCATATACTCAGAGCAAGATTGTTCGCTGTGTAAAGGGCGCGGTGCTCGATGTCGCTGTAGATATCCGCAAGGGTAGCCCTACTTATGGACAGCATGTAGCTGTTGAACTTACAGAAGAGAATCATCGCCAGTTTTTCATTTCTAAGGGTTTTGCCCATGGCTTTTCTGTATTAAGTGAAACTGCGATATTCCAATATAAGTGTGATGAGTTTTATCATCCAGAAGCTGATGGAGGTATCAGTATATTAGATAATAGTTTAGGTATAGATTGGCGAATTCCTGATGAAAAAGCAATTCTGTCAGAGAAGGATACAAAACATCCTTTATTGAAAGATTTTGATTCGCCATTTATCTTGTAGTATAAAATGACTTTTGGTAAATTAAAAGATAAAGTTTTAAAAGACTCTCTATATAAGAATTCTTTTTGGGCTGTTTTGGGGAACGGTACAGGTAATTTCTTGTTGCTGCTATCTGGTATTTTTATAGCTCGTGAATTAGGAAAAGACTTGTACGGAGAATATGGCATGGTAAAAACTACCATGTTCACTATGGCTACATTTGCAACGTTAGCTATAGGAAATACATCCACCAAGTTTATTGCAGAATATATTCAGAAGGATATTTCATGTGTGCGAAACATTATACTGACATCGTTAAAGATAGTATTGTCTTTCAGTCTGTTGATGTGTGCATTCTTGTTTGTTTTTTCTGACGCTATTGCTAATTTTGTTAACGAGCCCAAGCTCTCCACATCTTTCAAGGTATTAGGTGTTATCATCGTATTCCGTGCTCTTAATACAGTTGGTGCAGGTATTTTGGGAGGCTTTAAAGATTTTAAGCAGGTTGGAATAAATAACATTGTTTCTGGTATTACTATGTTCGCGTTATGTATTCCTTTAACTCGAATGTTTAGTATCAGTGGTGCTTTTGTTTCACTTCTTACTTCACAGGTATGCTTATGCATTTTGAATGTGCTTTTTGTGTTAAAGCGATATAAAACTATCAAAGAGAGTTCTAGTGAAAGGTTTGGAAAATTGATATTGGTATTTTCATTCCCGTTCGCTTTAAATGAGTTTGTTTATACGGTAACTGCTTGGGGTAATAGTTTGATATTGACAAAGTATGCATCACTTGGCGATTTCGGTATGTATACTGCGTGTATGCAGTGGAATGCCATAATTATGTTTATGCCAGGATTGTTAGGCAATGTTATCCTGTCATATCTGTCTACATCAGCAGTGTCTTCGAGTCAGACCCATGATAAATTGATTAATCGTATGTTAATGGTTAATCTGGTAAGTACATTGATACCACTCGTAGTAGTGGCAATTTGTTCTGGATTTATATCTGATTATTATGGACAATCGTTTAAAGGGTTAGACATTATTTTGCTTGTGGCAATTTGGGGTACTATATTTACCTGCATGTCTAGAGTATTTGAATCTAATTTGATGTCAGAAGGTAGAAGGTGGACAGCGTTTGCAATAAGTAGCTCGATGTATGTTGTAGGTTTTGTTGCGGCTTTCATTTTGTTAAAAACTTCAAATGGTTATAATGCAGCATTTAGAATGGTTGTCCTTTCTGTGTTTATGAGTGCATTGACCTTTATCTCCTATGTGACAGAATACAAATGGAGTAAGTGCCATTTACATAAATAATCATTGCCAGTTTCGTAATGTATTATTTTGCATTATTTTTATTAGTTATATGTAGTTTAAGTGAGGTTTTTTATAAACAACCTCCCAAGATATTATTTGTTGCCATTTATATATTGATAACATTAATGGCAATTTTCCGGTTCGGACAGCTGGGCGACTATTTTGATTATTATTATCTATATCAGAATCCTTTGCTGCTACGCGATCCTTTATTTATAATATATGCTTCTTCATTAAGATTATTGGGTTTTGATTATCAGGGATTTGTAACCATAACAGAGTTGATATGTATGGGACTTGCCTTCCCTTTCTTCTATAAAACATGTAAGTATAGTTTTATTTCACTTCTGGCATTCTATTGCTATACCTATATGCTGTGTCCTATGTCGGCACTTCGTCAGGCTGTTTGCCTATCTATGTTGTTGTGTTCATATAGCCTCTTGGTTGATGAAAAGAAGAATTTGTTTTATATTGTTACAATATTAGGCTGTTTTATCCATCTGTCTTTTTTCTCAGTTCTGTTAATAGGCATATTATACGACAAGAAGTTCTTCAATCATCCGATGCTTATCTTTGCTGTTTTATTTTCGGCATTATTAATGTTTGTTGGAGTTGATTTTTTTGCCGGTTTCCGTAGCGTGTTTAAAGACAGATCGATTACTTATGCAGAGGTAGGGGCATTTGATAATTTAATTCAGCTAGCATTAAGATTACTGATAATATTGCCTTTATTCTTCTTTAATCCTGATTATCGCTCAGATGGCTATTATTCAAAGGCTATTTGCATTATAGGTTTTATTTTATATTGCTTCTTATCTTCTGATTTGTTGGTTGCAGGTAGAATAGAGTTTTTCTATAGAACGTTTATATGTCTATTTATCGCATATCTTTCATATTTATATAAATCTATATTGAGAGATTCTGTGCTGTTAGTATTAATAGCGGTTCATGTGGTTCTCTTTTTTAAGAATATTGGGGCAGCAATATCTCAAGGTGACTATGTTGAAAGTGTAACAGTTTATAATTTCCCGTATATTTCTATTTTTGACAAATCAGAGATAGATAAGTATACTACCATAGATAAATATAATTATGCAGAATAATTATGCTATTATAAATACTTGTGATTTTGGCAGTACTGGTAAAATTGCCATTGGACTATTGGAATTTCTTAAGTCAAAGGGCGAGGATGCGATTTTCTGTTATGGAAGAGGGCAAAAACATACCTCTGATGATAGATATTTGTTTAGCAGTAATGCAGAGGTTATTATGCATTACGTAAATAATAAGATTACTGGTCAGTTAAACTCTTCATCTCAATTTGCAACTCGGCGATTGATTAAGAAACTGAGACAAAGAAATGTCAAGAATATTTTTATTGTTAATCTGCATGGTTATTATTTAAATGAGAAAATGTTTCTTGATTATCTCGTTTCTAATCAGATAAATGTAGTTTATATAATGGCAGACGAATCTGCTTTTTTAGGTAATTGCACTTATAGAAATGGTTGCGAGAACTATCTGAAGCAATGTATAGATTGTCCTGGGCAACGAGGAATTGCAAAGCTCCTGTTCCCTAATGCTTCCAAAAGTGCATTCCTCAAGAAACAGCAAGCCTACAAGGCTATCTCAAATATTGTATTTGTAGCTCCGGAGTTTGTAATAAAGAGTTCTGCCGATGCGCCACTGCTAGAAGGGAAGATGACTTCAATAGTTGATGAGGCCATTGATGTTCGAGTGAATCATCCAAAAGATACAACTCTGTTAAGGCACAAACTTGGAATTGCAGATGATGCGATTGTAATAGGTTGCGTAGCACCATATTCTTACGAAAGAAAAGGAGTACGTTATTTGATAGAGGCTGCTCGAAGATTACAAAATGACAAGCGTTTTGTTTTTGTGCAAGTAGGATATGATTCCAAAGATAAATCACAGCTGCCTTCAAATTATATACCTATAGGATATATAAGTAATCAGGAAGAGCTTACAGAATATTATTCTTTGGCTGATCTTTTCGTATTCCCAAGCTTGCAGGATACAATGCCGAACGCTTGTTTAGAGGCTTTAGCGTGTGGCTCTCCGTTGTTGTGTTTTGATATTTCAGGTATGCCATATATAGCTGATGAAACAGTTATGACTTTGGTAGAACCCAAGAATGTTGACCAGATGGTAGACGCCATAGTTAATACTCAGAAGAAAACAGAACAGACAATAAAAGTATGTCGGGATTATGCTATAAATCGTTATGATAATCAAAAGTATTTTTCTCGATTGTTTGAAATAATGAATAGATTTAATAACTAAATAATTAGACAATGATTCCATTTAACAAGCCTTATTGCTCAGGTAGAGAGCTAAAATATATAGACGAAGTATGTCATTCAATGACTATGTCTGGTAATGGTGATTTTACAAAGAAATGCCAACATTTCTTTGAAGAGAAGTATGGCTTTAAGAAGTGTCTTCTTACAACATCTGGTACAGATGCTTTGGAGATGTGCGCTATGCTTTGTGAACTTAAGCCTGGTGATGAGGTGATAGTTCCATCATATACGTTCGTATCTACCGCGTTGGCATTTTTGCGTGAAGGTGCGAAAGTTGTATTTGCTGATAGTTGCTCGGATAATCCAAATATGACAGTAAATGAGATTGAACCTCTGATAACCCCTAAGACTAAGGTTATTGCAGTCGTTCATTATGCTGGTGTTGCTTGCGATATGGATGCTATAATGGCATTAGCAAATAAGCATAATATTCTTGTTGTTGAAGATGCTGCTCATAGCATTGATTCATATTATAAAGATAAACCTCTGGGTGGAATCGGTCATTTAGGTGCCTTCTCATTCCACGAGACAAAGAATATCAGTAGTGGTGAGGGCGGAATGCTTGTCGTAAATGATGAGCGATTCATCCGTCGTTCAGAGATTATCTGGGAGAAGGGAACAAACCGAGCAGAGTTCTATCGTGGAATGGTCAATAAGTATGGCTGGTGTGATATGGGTAGTTCTTTCCTGCCTTCAGAGTTTAATGCAGCCTATCTTTGGGCTCAGTTAGAGCAGATGGATGATATTCAGGGCAAGCGCAAGCATATTTGGAATATGTATTATGAGGGACTTAAGGGAAAGATTGATCCACAGATTGTTATCCCTGAGCTTCCATCATATGCAACTAATAATGGCCATATGTTCTATCTGGTATGTCCATCACTTGATTATAGGACAAAGTTTATGGCATTTTTGAAGGAAAATGGTATCCAGACTACATTCCATTACCTTCCACTTCATGCAAGTGCTTATTATCAGGACAAGCATGATGGTCGCGTATTGAAGAATTGCGATATGTTCGGAGATTGTCTTGTCAGATTGCCATTATTCTATGAGTTGTCTGATGATGATGTAAAATATATCATAAAGAAGATCCAGGGATTTAAATATAGCTAGAAATTATCGTGGATAATCAGAAAACGTTAGATATCGTTTCTACCTTAAAATGCCTTTTATGTTTCGGGGTCGTTTGTATACATTCGACTTTTAATAACGAATCCATTGGTGTTAATGAGGGTGATATTTCTTTGTTTTCTGATTTCTCTTCAGTTTTCATTTATGGTTTCTTGGATAAAACCTGTGTACTGGTATTTTTTCTAATATCAGGTTACTTGTTTTTCTATAATGCACTTGATTTTGATACTGAAGTATATAAAAGGAAAATTAAGTCCAGGGTCAGGTCACTTTTGATTCCGTATGTTTTAGCGAATGGTATATACATAATCGCTAATTTGATAATATGGCATCATGAAAATGTGTCTGTTTCTTGGTTAATTAACGCATTGACAGGAATAAGTGGATACCCTGCAGATCCTCCATTATGGTATATCCGTGATTTGATAGTATTTGCACTGTTCTCATATGTGTTTTATTGGATTATACGTAAGTTCCAATTATTTGTGCCATTGTTCTTGTTGGTAGTATGGATAGCCGTTCCATTATTCGTGGATGCAGATATATCTTTACTCCGGGGCTTGGTGTTCTTTTTATTGGGGTCGTATATGGGTATTAGGAAATATGACCTGTTATCATATATGAGGATTAATTCATATGGTTGGTATTACATCATATCATTTGTTTTACTTTTCCTGGCAAGTATAGCTCTAAAGAACGAACCTCTTTCACGACTTGCTTCTGTTGCAGGCGTCTTGTTTTGGTTCTCATTGGCTTACCTGTTTTATAATAGGATGCAGATCAGGTTCCCTCAGATAATACTTGCTGGTTCTGTCTTTATATATTTATATCATTATTATGTGGCAATATCTATTCCAAGGTATATGATGCTAACATGGGGAGTGTCTCCTATAAAAGCATTTGTTTATTACGGTTTAGGAGCCGCTCTTACAGTTGTAGGGATGCTTGGAGTATTTCTTTTGATTAAAAAATACTGTAGGAATCTGACTTCTGTTATTGTTGGATATAGACTTTGAAATTCTGTAGAGGGATATATAATATATGTATAAACATTTCTTTAAGCGTTTCTTTGATTTCTGGATATCTCTGGTGGTGTTAATTATTATTTCGCCAATCCTGATTGTTGTCACTGTCTGGCTCCATTTTGCTAATAAAGGGGCAGGGGCATTCTTCTTCCAGGATAGACCAGGTAAAGATGGAAAGATATTCAAGGTAATAAAGTATAAGACAATGACTGATGAGAGAGATGCGGAAGGTAAGCTGTTACCAGATACTGTTCGTCTGACCAAAGTTGGTAAGTTCGTTCGTTCAACCAGTATTGATGAACTCCCTCAGTTGATAAATGTTTTGAAGGGAGATATGGCTTTAATTGGTCCAAGACCATTGCTTCCACAGTATCTTCCATTATACAGTCCAGAACAAGCTCGCCGTCATGAAGTACGCCCGGGAATCTCTGGTTGGGCTCAGTGTCATGGCCGAAATGCCATCAGTTGGACGGAGAAGTTTAAACTTGACGTTTGGTATGTTGACCATCTTTCATTAATTACAGATTTAAAGGTGATATGGATTACCATCATGAAAGTTATAAAGCGGGCAGATATTAATGAAGCTGGCCAGGCCACAATGGAAGCGTTTAATGGAAATAATTAAGGAGATAGTATGAAGGATATTGCAATATTTGGAGCAGGTGGATTGGGTAGAGAAATCGCATGCTTGATTAGAATGATAAATGAAAGTAAGGATACTCCAGAATGGAATCTTATTGGTTTCTTCGACGATAATCCATCATTAAGGGGCACATCTAATGAATATGGAGAAGTACTTGGTGGTATGGATCTGCTTAATTCCTGGGATAAGCCTCTGTCGCTTGCGATTGCCATAGGTAATCCGGGTACAATAAAGAAAGTAGTGGCTAATATTAAGAATACTCTTGTAGATTTCCCTAATTTGTTTGCTCCTGGTACAATTTTCTTGGACAAGAATAACATAAAGTTTGGTAGAGGTAACATTATTTGTGTCGGATGTTCTTTCTCATGTAATATTTCAGTCGGAGATTTTAATACTTTTAATTCTTTTATATCAGTAGGGCATGATGCATCTATTGGAAATTATAATTCATTGATGCCTGCTGTTAGAATTTCTGGCGAGGTTAAGATTGGCGAAGAAAACTTTATAGGTTGTTCAGCTGTGGTTTTGCAGCAGCTTACCATTGGTTGTCAAACAACTATTGGAGCCAATAGTACTATTATCAGAAAGACAAAAGATGGATGTACTTATATCGGTAATCCTGCAACAAGAGTAAAATATTAATTATTTGGTTCTTTTTCAAATATGAAAGCATTAATTCTTAACAGTGGCCTAGGCCACAGAATGGGTGTTATAACCAAAGAACACCCTAAGTGCATGACAGAGGTGTCTTATCGCAATACAATTCTGAGTCGCCAGCTCAGGCAGTTGGTTAGCTTTGGAATAAAGGATGTAGTGATGACTACTGGTTATTACGACAATGTTTTGGTTGATTATTGCAATTCTTTGCATCTTCCATTAAAATATACTTTTGTCAACAACCCAATTTATGATAAGACAAACTATATCTATAGCATCTATTGCGCCAAGGAACAACTAAAGGATGATGACATCATATTAATGCATGGCGACTTGGTATTCGAGAATCTTGTGATGGAGGCTGTGGTTAATAGTGAGGTTAGCTGTATGGCTGTTAGTAGTACCTTGCCTCTTCCAGAGAAGGACTTCAAGGCTGTCATTAAGGATGGTCAGATAGAGAAAGTTGGTATTGAATTCTTTGATGATGCCATGGCCGCTCAGCCCCTCTACAAGATAAAGAAAGAGGACTGGCTGGTATGGTTGGCAAACATTGAGAAGTTCTGTGATGCAGATAATCGTAAATGCTATGCAGAGAATGCTTTCAATGAGGTAAGTGATAAGTGCAAGATATATCCTTGTGATGTGAAGGATATGCTTTGTGCTGAGATTGACACACCTGAAGATTTGGAGATTGTTAGCAAGAAACTTGCTGAGGTCAACGAGCGCACTGTTTATATATGCTTCTCTACGGAGTACATTCATTCTGGACATGTGGCAATCATTAATAAGGCTCGTCGTCTAGGCAGATTGATTATTGGTATACTGAGCGATGAGGCAGTGGCAAGTTTTAAACGCTACCCTTTGATACCTTTCGAGGAGCGCAAAGCTATTTTCGAGAACTTGGCGGGAGTTGAACGTGTTGTTGAACAGAAGTCGCTTTCATATAAAGAAAACCTTGAAACATTGAAACCTGACTATGTGGTTCATGGAAACGACTGGTGCGAAGGTTTCCAGAAACCTATTCGACAGGAGGTTTGTGAGATACTTTCTGAATATGGTGGCAAACTGGTTGAATATCCTTATAGCAATAACCCCATGTACAAAGAGCTTGATGCTGCGCATCGCGCAGAGGCATCTATGCCGGATGTTCGTCGCGGTCGTTTGCGTAAACTCATTAATATGAAGGGCTTGGTAACAGCTATGGAGGCTCATAGCGGTATCACTGGCCTGATTGTAGAGAATACTAAGGTGCTCAAGGATGGTAAGACCTATCAGTTTGATGCCATGTGGGTAAGCTCACTTTGTGACTCTACCGCTAAGGGAAAGCCTGACATTGAGTTGGTTGATATGACCAGTCGTTTCCGCACAATTGATGATATTATGGAGGTTACCACCAAACCAATCATTTTTGATGGTGATACCGGTGGCTTGACAGAGCACTTTGTCTATACAGTCCGTTCATTGGAGCGTATGGGCGTTTCTATGGTCATTATTGAGGATAAGACTGGTTTGAAGAAGAACTCTCTGTTTGGTACAGAGGTTAAGCAGACACAGGCCTCGATTCCTGATTTCTGCGAGAAGATCAAGGCCGGTAAAAAGGCTCAGAAGACCAAAGAATTTATGATCTGTGCCCGTATTGAGAGCCTAATCCTTGAGCAGGGAATGGAAGATGCACTGGAACGTGCTTTTGCTTTCTCTGAAGCAGGTGCTGATGCAATCATGATTCACTCTCGCAAGAAGGATCCTGCAGAGATCTTTGAGTTCGTACAGAAGTTCCGTGAGAAGAATTCAACAACTCCTATTGTTGTTGTTCCCACAAGTTTCAACACTGTTACAGAGCAGGAGTTCAAGGATATGGGCGTGAATGTGGTTATCTACGCCAACCAGCTTACCCGTACAGGTTTCCCTGCAATGCAGGATGCTGCCCGCACTATTCTTGAGAACCACCGTGCCAAGGAGTGTGATGACAAGTGCATGAGTATTAAGGAAATCATTACGTTGATCCCAGAAGAGTAAGAAAGGAGCATAACTATGATAAGACCTGAGTTTTTTATAGAGGCATTAAGAGAGAAAGGTATTGACTGCTTTGCCGGTGTGCCTGATAGTCTGCTAAAAAACATCTGTGCATACATTACAGATCACTGTGATGCTGCTCATAATATCATTGCCGCCAACGAGGGTGCTGCCGTAGGCATTGCTGCCGGCCACTATCTGGCAACTGGCCAGCCTGCTTGTGTGTATATGCAGAACAGTGGTGAAGGTAATATCATTAATCCTCTTGCATCTCTCACAGATCAGGAGGTTTATAACATACCTGTGCTGTTACTCATTGGTTGGCGTGGAAGACCTGGCGTTCACGACGAACCTCAACACGTAAAGCAGGGTAAGGTAACTACCGGACTTCTTAATGTTATGGGAGTGAATTATGAGGTACTCTCCAAGGAGGAAGATAAAGCAGCCAAGCAGATAGATAAAGCAGCCAAAGCCCTTACCAACAAGGAAGTCTTTGCTCTGGTAATTGAAAAGGATACCTTTGAGGATTACAAACTCCAGAATGTAGATGTGAATGACCTCACAATGTCTCGCGAAGAGGCTATCCAAACCGTAGCTGCTGCTCTTGGTGAGAAGGATTGCATTGTATCCACCACTGGCATGATTAGCCGTGAACTCTTTGAGTACCGTGCTGTTATGAACCAAGGCCATGAGCGTGATTTTTTGACTGTCGGTTCAATGGGGCACGCCTCTCAGATTGCCTTGGGTATAGCTCTTGCACAACCAGATCGTCGTGTATGGTGCTTTGACGGAGATGGCGCTACCATTATGCACATGGGTAGTATGGCTATCGTCGCTAATAAAGCCCCGAATAACTATGTTCATGTAGTGTTCAATAATGGTGCTCACGATAGTGTTGGCGGTCAGCCTACTGTTGGCTTGAAGATTGACTTGCCTCGCGTTGCTCGCGCTGTAGGATACCCCCATACTTACAGCATCAGTACAAAAGAAGATTTGCAAGACATATTGAAAGAAATTCCGAATAATGGACCTTCACTTGTAGAAATAAAGGTGAAGAAGGGTAACCGAAAGAATCTTGGACGCCCGACCACTACCCCAATACAGAATAAGGATGCTTTAATGGAATTCTTAAAGAAGTAATATGTATTATTAGTGATATTTGTGTGTCATGAATCAAAAGATAATTAACGGAATAACACAACTGCCAGCAATACTGAAGGAAGTTGGTTGCGAGAAATTATTCATGGTAGTGGACTCTTCCTATCCGTTCTTGAACATAAAGGACGCAATAGAGGCTCTGCCGGTAAAAGAGAGGGTGATGTTTTCTGACTTTACACCCAACCCTTTGTACGAACAGGTGTGTAATGGTATAGAACTGCTGAAATCCTCAAACTGCGACACTATTCTTGCTGTAGGTGGAGGTAGTGCCATTGACGTGGCCAAGTGTATCAAACTTGCTGTACTGGCAGAGGAGGGGAATGCCGCTATCATTCCTCCATTGGTGAGTACACGTGTTGCTTGCGATGGTTCAAAGCTTCCGTTTATTGCGATTCCTACTACGGCTGGAACTGGATCTGAATCCACTCATAATGCAGTAATGTATTATGAGGGCGCAAAGCAGACTGTTACTAATGACGGCGTATTGCCTGATTATTCAATTTTAGAGCCGTCAGTACTAAAGACATTGCCATTGTACCAGAAGAAATGTACAATGATGGATGCTCTTTGTCAGGGTATAGAATCTTGGTGGAGTGTAAATTCTACTGAAGAAAGCTATGAATACAGCCGCAAGGCCATTGAACTCATCATGGTCAACTGGCGCAAGTATATCTTTGATAACGATGACGAAGCAGCTGCAAACATTATGTTGGCAGCAAACTATGGTGGCCGTGCCATCAATATCACGGCCACTACAGCCGCTCATGCAATGAGCTATAAAATCACTTCGCTTTATAAATTGCCTCATGGACATGCGGTGGCTGTATGTCTTCCTGAGATCTGGGAGTATATGATAGAGCACATGGATAAGTGTATAGATAAAAGAGGAAAGGAATACCTATCTGGTATATTTGAGCTCATTTCTAAAGCAATGGGATGTGAGAATCCCAAACAGGCAATTTCATTTTTCCGTCAAATGATGCAGGAGATGGATATGAAGAATCCCGTATCAGTGAATAGAGATGAAGAAATTGAAATCCTTTCATCTTCTGTTAATCCTATTAGGTTAAAAAACAATCCTATTTTACTTGATGAGAAAGTGCTTTCCTCCTTATATAAAATAATCCTTCGATAGTTATGAGAAATGTAATGATATCTAAGTTGGACGATGATACCAAGCGAATAATCAAAATTAAGCTATTGAATATATTAAAGTGTATAGTATCTGTCTGTGAAGAAAATAATCTTAGATATTTTCTGGCATATGGGTCTTGTCTAGGCGCAGTTCGTCATAAAGGTATGATACCATGGGATTCTGACATAGATGTATGTATGCCAAGACCTGATTGGAATAAGTTCGTTGAAATATGTCGGAATAATGATATGGGGTGTTTTGAATTATATACCCCAGAAGATACACCTGGATATTTTGAGCATTATGCAAGAGTCGGAGATAAGCAGACTACTAAACTCCAATCAATTTATATGCCATGTGAAATGGGATTATATGTAGACATCCATCCTATTGATGGCGCAAAGAAATTGTCAGTTGCAAAAAGGAGATACAGGTTGTTCAGAATACTCGAAATAGTGCATCATTTGTCAAATTCTAAATTTCCTATCTCTGAGAGATGGAAAATGATGATGAAAGGTCGTTTTTTGTTAGCTATAGGTCTTTCTTTTTTATACATAAATAGGAAATGGTTTAGTAATATTAGTCTGAGATTATTGCATTATATAATGGAGAAAGATCATTTTGACGAGAGTGAGCTGGCTGTGTCTTTCCTTGGTATATATGGATATAAGAATATTTTTCCAGTCAAATGGGTAAAAGAAACTGTTAAGATGAAATTTGAGGAGTTAACAGTAAATGTACCACAAGATTATGACAGCTATTTGAAGAACTATTATGGTGATTATATGACTCCACCTCCTGTAGAAAAAAGAGACGATAGGCATGTCCTTGATTACCTGAACCTTTATGAGAGAGTTTCGCTTGAAAAAATAATTAATAATAATAAATATAATGGAAATTAAAGAATTTATTGAGAATTTTGCTGATCAGTTTGATGATACTGAAGCAAGTGAGTTGAGTGCAGAAACAAAGTTCAAGGAGCTTGATGAGTGGTCATCGCTGATTGCACTTAGTGTTATTGCTATGGTTGATGAAGAGTATGATGTTACCATAAAGGGTGACGATATACGTGGTTCCGAGACCATTCAGGATTTGTTCAATATTGTTGAAAGCAGAGCTTAATGGGTGACTATAATCCATATTCGCTAAAGGGAAAGACCATTTTGGTAACAGGAGCCTCGTCAGGCATAGGTAAGGCTACTGCCGAGGAATGTGCAAAACTTGGTGCTAATGTTATCATCACTGGTCGAAATATAGAGCGTTTGGAGATTACTCTGAAAGCTTTGGATTCATCATGCGGACAGGTTCATCGTTTCATTGCTGCCGATTTAACAACACCTGAAGGAATTGAGAGTCTGGCTAGTCAGATTACATCTGTCGATGGCGTATCGGATAATGCAGGATTGTCTGTTGGCAATAAACCTATAAAGTTTATTAAGGAAGACGAGTTGGCATTAGTAATGAATACCAATACTTTCTCACATGTATATCTGGCAAAACAACTTTTTAAGAAGAGGTTGTTGAACAAGAATGCATCTTATGTATTTACTGCTTCTATTGGAGGTAATACAAGTCATGTAACAGGCCAGGCATTATATGGTATGTCTAAAAGTGCCTTGGATTCATTCATGAAATACTGTGCAGTAGAGTTTGCTGGTCGAGGCATAAGATGTAACAGCGTATGTCCTGGTATGATTGAGACTCCTCTTATTCATCAGGATACACTGACAGATGAAGACAAAGCGGAGGATGTCAAGTCATACCTATTGAAAAGATATGGCCAACCAGAAGAAGTGGCTAGGGTTAACGCTTTCCTGCTTTCTGATGCTTCATCTTTTATCACAGGAACTTCCATCGTAGTTGATGGCGGATATTCAATTAATCATTGATATATGGCTTTTTTAGAAATTAAGAATGTTGCAGTAAGGGGTATAGCTGTTTGTGCTCCTAAAAATGTAGAAGATAACCTGACTATACCTGTCTTTAATGAGGGTGAAGCTGAGCGAGTGATAGCCCAGACAGGTATAAAACAAAAGCATGTAGTGGAGAATGGTGATACATTGGCTTCCGACATGTGTCTGGCTGCTGCTGAAAAACTGATTGCAGACTTGGGCTGGGAGAAAGATACTATTGAGGCACTTTGTTTCGTGTCTTTGTCGCATGATTATCTTGAACCTCCAACGGCTTGCATTCTTCAAGACAGACTTGGGCTCCCCGAAAGTTGCATGACCATGGATATGAACCAGGGATGCTCTGGATGGGTGAATGGTTTGGCAACATTGTCTTCACTTATGATGACAGGTAATGTGAAGAGAGCTTTATTGCTTAACGGTGATACATCCACCTTACTTAACTCTCCATTAGATAAGGAGGCACGCCCATTGTTCGGAGATGCAGGAGCTGCTACAGCATTGGAATTTGATCAGAATGCTACTGCAATGAAATTCAACTTCGGAACTCGTGGAAAGGATTTTGAAGCCATCCTAAGAAAATTCGGTGGACTTAGAAATCCAATCACCGAAGATTCGTTGAAGTTCAAGGAAATAGGTGAGCATATCGTGCGTCGCGATATAGACAGTACAATGGATGGTATGAGCGTCTTCGCTTTTGGTATGTCTACAGCCCCGAAGAGTGTTAAGGCTCTGTGTGAGCAGTATTCAATTGATCTTGAAGGTGTTGATCTCTTCTTGATGCATCAGGCTAATCACTATATGAATGAGAAAATCAGAAAGAAACTGAAGATGCCCGAAGAGAAATCTCCATATAGCCTTGATGAGTTTGGTAATACAAGTAGTGCATCTATCCCATTGACTATCGTGGCAAGATGCCGTGAAAGCTTTGAGAATAAGAAGCTTAAGGTAATGGCAACTGCTTTTGGTGTAGGTCTGGCATGGGGTAGCGTATATATGGAAACCGACAAGATTGTTTGTCCAGAAATGATATTAATATAAGTATTAGATAATTATGAGCAATTTAGAAAAGTACAACAAGGTTTTCTGCGATACATTGCAGATTAGTGAAGATCAGTTGAATGGCTTGGAATATCAGGGTGTTGAGCTCTGGGACTCTGTTGGTCACATGACTCTTATGGCAGAACTGGAAGATGCCTTTGATATTATGATGGAAACTGATGATATCGTTGATTTTTCATCATATGAGAAAGGTAAGGAGATCCTGAAGAAATATGATGTTGAGATCTGATTGTAATGGGAAATAAAACAGTTCTTATAACAGGATGTAACCGTGGTATTGGCAAGGAGGCCGTGCGCCTTTTTGCTGAACATGGTTATAACCTGATTTGTTGTATCCGAAAGGAAAACGAAGAATTTTCTACGTTCGTATCAGAATTAAAAGGAATGTACGGTATAGAAACCGATATCCTTTATTTCGATATGACCGATGAAGATTCTATTAAAGAGGCTTTGAAGCCTATTTTGAAAGAAAGACGCCAGATAGACGTCCTGATAAACAATGCAGGTATTGCTACTGGTGGTTTTCTACAAATGACCTCCATGAAACAATTGAAAGAGGTTTTCCAGATTAATTATTTCTCTCATGTTCTTATCACTCAACTTATTACTAAACTGATGATGCGACAGAAGAGTGGCTGTGTAATTAATATGGGTTCTGTAGCTGGTCTTGATAACTTCGCAGGTTATACAGCTTATGGCGCCAGTAAGGCTGCCATGATGTCGTTCACTCGTACCATAGCTCGTGAATTGGCTCCATATAACATTCGTGTAAATGCCATAGCCCCAGGTCTTACTGACACTGGTATGGCTGGGCAGATGGAAGAGAAAGCCTGGAAGGAGATGGTGGAACGTACAGATATGAATCGTTTGGGAAAACCTTGTGAAATTGCTCAGATGATGTTGTTCTTGGCATCAGATGAGGCTTCTTTCGTTACAGGTCAGGTATATCGAGTAGATGGCGGAATGTAATCTATTAGTCTATGAATATTGAAGAAATTAAAAATCTAGCAAAATCATTGCGTAGGGAAATAATAGAATCGTCCTATGCAACAGGTAAGATAGGTGTTCATATTGGTCCGGCTTTGTCATGTGCAGACTATCTGGCATATCTTTACGGAAAACAGTTGAATGTATCACCGGATAAGGTTAATGATGAAAATCGTGACCGTTTCGTTTTGAGTAAAGGACATGCATATACTGCCTTGTATTCAATACTCAGCCTGCGTGGTTTCTTCAGTCAGGAAGAGTATCGTGCTAATTTCATGACAGACGGCGGTCTTTATCCTGCGCATCCTATTAAACAACTTGAGAAGGGAATTGAGTGCTCCAGCGGTAGCTTGGGTATGGGCGTGTCTTTTGCTGTTGGCAAGGCGCTGGCAGCAAAGAAAAAGGGCCTGTCATTTAATACTTATGTTGTTATGGGCGATGGCGAATGTAATGAAGGTAGCACCTTCGAGGCATTTGTTTCGGCAGTCCAATATAAATTAGATAATCTTGTAGTATTCATAGATCATAATGGCTACCAGCAAGATGGTACAACAAAGGATGTTATGAATATTCCGTTCAGTGCAATGCTTCAGTCATTAGGATGGGACGTTGTTGAGATAGACGGCAATAATGTAGACGAAATCGAAAAGGCTTTCTCTAACAGAAAGGATGGTACAGGAAAGCCTTTTGCTATAATTGGTAATACAGTTAAGGGTAAGGGAGTTTCGTTTATGGAAGGTGTTAATAGCTGGCATCATGCTTCTATGAATGAAGAGCAGTATACTCAGGCTATGGAAGAATTAAAATAAAGAGATTGCACTATGATTGAGATACAAAGAGCTAAGATGAGAATGTGGTCAATGCTTGGTAAGCGTGGCACATTTGGAACTGCGCTTACAGAGTTGGCTCCAGAGGTTGATAATTTGATGGCAATCTCTGCTGATTTTGCGCGTTCTTCAGGTTTAGAGCGTTATAGTCATACATATCCGGATAAATTCTTGAATGTAGGTATTGCAGAACAGAACTTGATTGGTATCGCTTCAGGTTTGGCAAGTGAAGGATATAATGTCTTTGCCACTTCATTTGCTTCGTTTATTGCAACTCGTAGCTACGAACAGGTTAAGATCCATTGTGGATATATGAAGCATCCAATAAAAGTTGTTGGACTGGCCTCTGGTTTTGGTGTTCAGCAACAGGGCAACACTCACTATGGTCTTGACGATATTTGCCTTATGAGGTCAATTCCTAATCTTACTATACTTTCCCCTGCCGACTCAACAGAAGTTGTTAAAGCAACTCAGGCTTTGCTTGATTTTGACAAACCAGTATACCTGCGTTTGTGTGGTGAGGCTGGCGACCCTATGGTTTATAAAGAAGACTATGATTTCGAGATAGGAAAGGCTATCACCTTGCGTGAGGGGGCTGATGTCACTATTGTAGCTACAGGAACTATGGTTTACCAGTCGCTGCAGGCTGCGAAGAAGTTAGCCGAAGAGGGTATAGAATGTACTGTTATTAATATGCATACCATTAAACCCTTAGACACTGCGGCTATTGATAAATATTGCCATGATTGCAAGCTGGTGGTAACCGCCGAGGAGGGTTTCGTTACTGGAGGCCTTGGAGCAGCTGTGTCCGAAGCTGTTGTCCAAAGTGGAAAGCATATACCTGCTTTTGAAATCATTGGATTGACGGATTTTCCGCATGCTGGAAGTTATAAGTATATGTTAGAGCAGACAGGACTGGATGCTGCTCATATAGCTGAGCGTATCAAAGCCAGACTGAATTCGCTTTAATGGACATTTTTAAATTCAATAACATATTGGTATATAGGGGTATTTATGCTCCTGTAAAATCCAATATGTTTGTATTGATGTCTGGTAATGTGGCAGTTGTGTTTGATCCTAATGAAAATGAAGAGCTTTTGTCACTCTTTCATGATAATAGGATAGAGAAAGTTCATATCTTGCTTACTCATGGCCATTATGACCATATAAGTGGTGTAGAGTGGCTTAAAGACAATATTAAGTCTACAGTTTATTGCCAAGAAAAGTGTGCTGACAGGTTGGCAAACAGTAAACGACCATTAGCCCGATTGGTAGCAGTAGTTCTGGCAAACGAGGACAAAAAGGATGGTGGGCACAGGTATGCTGATTTTAAATCAACTTACAAGCCGTTTACTATAACGGCAGATAAAACTTTTGAAAAGGAGGACCATTTTGCTATTGGGGATTTGGATTTCAAGGTGATATCAACCCCAGGACATAGTGAAGGTAGTGCTTGCTATATTTTGAATGGAAATGTGGTTTTTACTGGTGACACGTTGCTGCAGGATTATCCTGCAATAACAAAGTTCCCAGGTGGCGATACAAAAGATTACAATGATATTGCACTACCTTTCCTAAAATCGTTAGATAAGAATATGATTGTTATGCCAGGGCATGGGGATCCTTTTGTTCTGAGCAATACAAAGATGATATAAATAATGTTTTTTGACTTAAATAAATTTGCAGATAACACTGCTGTAGAAACAGAGCATGGCTTGGAATTGACATATAATGAGCTGAGTAAAGCTTCATCCTATGTCGCTTCTCACATGGAATCCCGAAGGCTTACATTCTGTCTTTGCGAAAATACTATAGGCTCGTTAGTAGGTTATGTAGGTTTGATGAATGCCAATGTACCTACTGTTTTGTTGGATGGTAGTAAGGATATGGAGATTATCACATCTCTTATAGAACATTATGAGCCTCAATATCTTTGGATGCCATCAAATAGGTATTCCGAACTGCACATGGGCGTTCCTGTTGCTGAGTATCAGGATTATATGCTCGTAGAATTAGGGAAGCAATCATTCGAGATTCATGATGATGTACTTCTTTGTCTAACAACATCAGGTACTACAGGCTCACCCAAACTGGTTAAACTTACAGAGCGCAACCTTAAGAGTAATGCGGAAGCTATAGCTGAGTATCTTAAGATTACATCTGCCGAGCGCGCTATCACATCATTGCCAATGTATTATAGCTTTGGTATGTCGGTGATTAACAGCCACCTTATTAAAGGAGCAACACTATTGTTGACTGATAAGGCTGTAATCCAACGAGAATTCCTCACATTCCTGAAAGAGGGCAAGGCTACATCCATAGCTGGAGTTCCATACACATATGAGATGCTTCGCAGACTTCGTTTTATGCGCATGGATCTGCCTGAATTGAAGACAATGATTCAGGCAGGTGGAAAACTTAATGCGAACATTGCTAAGGAGTATATTGAAGATGCTCAGCAAAAGGGTAAGGAGTTTATTGTGATGTATGGCCAGACCGAAGCTGCTCCTCGAATGAGTTATCTGCCTTTTGATAAGGCAATTGAGAAATATGCAAGTATTGGTATTGCTATTCCTGGCGGCAAGCTCTCTGTTCGTGACGTAAACGATCAGGAGATTACTACACCAGAGACTGATGGTGAACTTATTTATGAAGGTCCCAATGTATGTATGGGTTATGCTGAATGTATAGCCGACTTGGCCAAGGGAGATGAAAACCATGGCGTGTTGCATACCGGCGACGTGGCAAAGTTCGACTCTGATGGCTTCTTTTATATAACAGGTCGCATGAAGCGATTTGTTAAGGTGTGGGGTAATCGCTGTAATCTCGATGCTACAGAGCAGTTGGTTAAAGCTATAACCACAAGTTGTGCTTGTGTAGGTGTAGATGACAAGATAACAATATTCGTGACACAAGAAGGTCTTGATGATAAGATAAAGTCATATCTTGTGGAAAAAACGGGATTAAATATAAGAGCTTTCGACGTGAAGGTTATTGATGCAATACCAACGTTACCTTCGGGTAAGCTTGATTATCAATTAATGCAAACAATGATTTGATATATGGAATTAGAGGAACTGTTGAACATAGCCCCGTATTCAATGGGGAAGGAAGAAAAGCACGCTATGTTGGACGAGTATTTGTTAAATCTAACAAAATACCATTATGAACATAGTGATGAATATAAGAAAATGCTCGATGGTACGGGCGTTGATATTAATAAGATCCAGCATTATGAAGATCTGCCCTATCTACCTGTAAGTCTGTTTAAGGATCTAACTCTTCGAAGTGTGGCAGAGGATGAGGTAATTAAAACTATGACCTCATCAGGAACCACAGGTCAGAAGACTTCAAAGATTTATCTTGACAGGGAGACATCTGCTAACCAGACTAAGACGCTTACCAAGATTGTATCATCACTCCTTGGTAATAAACGCGTGCCAATGATTATTCTCGATTCATCCAATGTTGTAAAGGATCGCAAGATGTTCTCTGCTCGTGGTGCAGGTATCCTGGGCTTCTCTATGTTTGGCAGTAAGCGTATGTATGCGCTGGATGAGAATATGGAACTCGACATCGAGGGAATGAAGACTTTCCTTGAAGAGCATAAGGGCGAGACAATTTTCCTTTTTGGATTTACCTTTATGATCTGGCAGCACTTCTATAAGAAGTTGAAAGAGTGCGGATATAAGCCCGATCTCTCAAAGGGAGTGCTTATTCATGGTGGCGGATGGAAGAAACTTGTTGCAGAATCTGTTTCTACAGCTCAGTTCAAACAGTGTCTGAATGATGTTTGTGGTATTGCTGTTGAGAATGTACATGATTACTATGGTATGGTCGAACAGACAGGTACCATCTACATAGAGTGTGAGCATGGTCATCTGCACGCTTCAAACTTCTCTGATATCATCATCCGTAATCCCAAGGATTTCAGTGTTGCCAAGAATGGCGAGACAGGTATCATCGAAGTGGTTTCTGTATTGCCAAAGAGCTATCCCGGTCATGTGTTGTTAACCGAGGACGAAGGTGTTATCCTTGGTGAGGATGATTGCCCATGTGGACGTAAGGGTAAATACTTCCATATCCATGGTCGAATAAAGAATGCAGAGATTCGTGGATGTTCGGATACATATGCTGCTAAGTTCGGTAAACTGTCGGGCTTGGAGTTCGTAATTGGTGATGACAAGACAATCGAACAGATGCCATCTGTTCCTGCATTGCCTCCTTTCTCAGAGCCGGTTATCTCTTTCTTCAATGATCTCTCAAAGCTTATTATGAAGAAGGGTAGGGCATACTCTGATGTGATGACCTTTGGTTTCTGGTGCCGTAAGGGCGCCTTGATGCAGGAGAAAGCCAAGTATATTGATTTGGAGCGCAGATTAGGTCGTGGTATTGTATTCCACAGCACCCCATCAAATGTTCCAGTTAACTGTGCTTTTAGTTTTGCATCAGGTTTGCTTGCTGGTAATGCCAACATTGTACGTTTGCCAGCTAAGGACTTCCCACAGGTACAGATTATCAGTGATTGTGTGAAGGAGTTGCTCGACACAACTCATAAGGATATGGCACCTTATATTTGCTTTGTGAAGTATCCTCCAATTAAGGAAATTACAGATCTCTTCTCAGGAATGTGCCAGAGTCGTGTTGTCTGGGGTGGTGATGCTACAATTGCAGAAATCCGTCAGTCTCCTCTGCAACCTAGAGCAAATGAGGTTAATTTTGCCGACCGTTATTCTTTCTCAGTACTTAATGGTGATGCTTTCCTTGCAGCAGATGATCAGGATAAGGTTGTTCAGAATTTCTACAATGATACATATTTCTCTGACCAGAATGCTTGTACAGCTCCTCGTATTATCGTATGGTTAGGCGAGAAGAAGGCCGAGGCAAAGGAGTTGTTTTGGAAGAAGGTGGTTGCCTATGCTCAGGAACACTATAACATTGCTCCCGTTCAGACCATCGGAAAAATCAGCGCATTATACAAGGCTGCGGCAAATCTGAACCTGGGTAAGGTAACAGTTGAACTGCCATTGTTGACAAGAATTCAGGTTGATAAACTTGAGCCGAAGTTGATGGATTATCGTTTCAATAGTGGTTATTTCTATGAGTACGATGCTGAGTCACTAACCGACCTGCTTCCTATTGCAACCATCAAGAGCCAGACTGTGACTTACTATGGTCTAACATTCGATCAGATAGTAAAATTTGTCAACGAAGATCATCCACAGGGTGTTGACAGATTTGTACCTCTGGGTAAGTCAATGGACTTCACTCTGGTTTGGGATGGTTATGATTTGATAACAACACTCTCGAGGATCGTAAATATTGTTTGATATATTAATTATTAGAGAAAAAAATTTTAAACATTTTACATATGTCGGTATTTAAAGACAAGACTCTCCTTATTACAGGAGGTACAGGTTCTTTCGGTAATGCTGTTTTGAACCGTTTTTTGAGAACAGATATAGGAGAAATACGCATCTTCTCTCGCGACGAAAAGAAACAGGACGATATGCGTCACGACTTCCAGGCACGTATGCCGGAGGTGGCAAATAAGATTAAGTTCTATATTGGCGATGTGCGCAACAAGAGCACACTGAAGTACGCGATGAAGGGTGTGGACTATGTGTTCCATGCTGCTGCGCTGAAGCAGGTTCCTAGCTGCGAGTTCTTCCCTATGGAGGCTGTGAAGACTAATGTGATTGGTACAGATAATACACTTGATGCTGCTATTGATGCTGGCGTAAAGTGCGTGATTTGTCTCTCAACAGATAAGGCTGCTTATCCGATCAATGCCATGGGTATCACCAAGGCTATCGAGGAAAAGATTGCTGTGGCCAAGAGCCGCCTGAGCGGTGATACTAAGATCTGTTGCACACGTTACGGTAATGTGATGTGTAGCCGCGGTTCGGTTATTCCTCTCTGGATTGACCAGATTCGTAAGGGTAATCCTATCACACTTACCGAGCCTAAGATGACTCGTTTCATCATGAGCCTTGAAGAGGCTGTTGACCTCGTGCTGTTTGCTTTTGAGAACGGTAAGAACGGTGATATCCTGGTTCAGAAGGCCCCCGCTTGTACCATCCAGACTCAGGCTGAGGCAGTTTGCGAACTGTTCGGAGGCAAGAAGGAGGAAATTAAGGTCATCGGTATCCGTCACGGTGAGAAGATGTACGAGACACTGCTCACCAAGGAGGAGGCTGCCAAAGCCATCGATATGGGCAATTTCTATGCAGTGCCTGCTGACAACCGCGACCTGAACTATGATAAGTACTTCAAGGAGGGTGACACAAAGCGTGCACTGATAGATGAGTTTAACTCGAACAATACGAGAATTCTTAATCTGGAGGAAACAAAGGAGAAGATTGCTTCGCTGACTTATATCCAGAACGAGTTGAACGGAATTCCAAATCTGGTATAATATGAAGATTCTCGTTACTGGTGCCAAGGGGTTTGTTGGAAAGAACCTCTGCTGGGCGCTGAAGAATATACAGGCTGGCAAGGACAAGACCCGACCAGGACTGCTGATAGACGAGGTCTGGGAGTATGATATTGATTCTGTTCCAGAGCAACTTTCAGAATGGTGTCAGAAAGCAGACTTCGTTTTTAATCTGGCAGGTGTGAATCGTCCTAAGGAAACCTCTGAGTTTATGGAGGGTAACTTCGGGTTTGCATCAACTTTACTGGACACTCTGAAAAAGTATGGAAATAAATGTCCAGTGATGTTGTCTTCGTCACAGCAGGCTTCACTTACTGGCAGATTTGGTAATTCTGAATACGGCCGCTCGAAGAAGGCTGGTGAAGATCTTTTCTTGAAATATCAGGAGGAGACTGGTGCTAAAGTGCTTATCTATCGTTTCCCGAACTTGTTTGGTAAATGGTGTCGTCCTAATTATAATTCGGCGGTTGCTACTTTCTGCAATAATATTGCTAACGACCTTCCAATACAGGTAAATGATGCAAGTGTAGAGCTTGAGTTGCTTTACATTGATGACTTGGTTGATGAGATGCTTAACTGTCTGGAAGATAAGGAGCATCGTTGTGAGTTTGAAGGCTTGGAAGTGGTTTCTGGACCTCTGGGACGTTACTGCTATTGTCCTGTGATTCATAAAGTGACATTGGGTCGCATTGTGGAGTTGCTGCATCAGTTTGCAGAGCAGCCAAAGACTTTGATGATACCTGAGATTCCTTTCAACTCGTTTGAGAAGAAACTCTATTCGACTTATCTGAGTTATCTGCCTGCTTCGAAAGTGGCATTCCCTCTGAAGATGAATGTAGACGACCGTGGATCATTTACAGAACTGGTACATACACTGAACAGCGGTCAGGTGAGCATCAATATCTCTAAACCAGGAATAACCAAAGGACAGCACTGGCATAACACCAAATGGGAGTTCTTTATAGTTGTGGCTGGTCATGGTTTGATTCAGGAACGCAAATTGGGCACCGATGAGATAATCGAGTTTGAGGTTAGTGGTGATAATATCCAGTG